>ENA-OWPB01001980-OWPB01001980.1-human-gut-metagenome-genome-assembly--contig:-NODE-1980-length-15771-cov-3.759735_pt1 | contig 15771 bp, 9 predicted proteins | sample MGYA00248260_ERZ651838 | MGnify/ENA primary metagenome ERZ651838 (study PRJEB26924, sample SAMEA4378304) | human gut metagenome | biome: human gut; feature: human-associated habitat; material: faeces...
TGCAGGCGTACTGACGCACGGCAAAGATATCTGACGCAGGATTTCATACTCTGATGGGCTGGATTAAGATGCATTATTTTAGAAGATTGCTATAGTAACAGAAGACTTATTTGATTCATTTAAAAACGCTTCTTCTCTTGCTTCATTTTCCCTTGAAATGCTATAATCCATAAAGAAAGTATTCGCAAACTCCCCGCAGTTTGCGGCTAGTGTACTGACCACTTGTAATTTATCATCTGATCGAAAGGAATATTTTATACATGAACACCACAAATAATCGCAACGATTTCTATAAAGAACAATTAGACGAGACTTTAAATGGCAATGAAAAGATTGAAACTGCCATTGCAGCACTCCAAAAAGAAACAAGCGAAGAAATGCTTGCTTATGCTCTCACAGTAATCCGCCGCAGAATGAAGGAGCAGGCGCAGTTGATCATTGCTGTAGAACCTCCAATAGGTGATGGTAAAATTTCTCTCCACGCGATCAAAACCAATGATGGTAAGCAATGGTGGGCTGCATTCACCAGCTTCGACGAAGAATTAAAAGGCAGTGATAAGATCATGTCCACATTTACTGCAGATATTGATAAGATTTTTGCTTCTGCATTGCAGGAACCGTCTATTGAGGGAGTCATTCTCAATCCATGGAACCGTACACTAATGCTGAACAAAACTCTTATCAACATTATCCTCGGCAATCCTGTATAACACCAGATCTGGCGGATAACAAGTCCAAGTGTTTCACGTGAAACACTTGGTATTTTACTGAAGTATAAAATCATTCAAGTAAACATTTGTTCCAGATATTTTTTATAAGAATTGCGTGTCTAACTCATCACTGAAGTAACTATAGCAATCCTCGTAAATAATGCATTTAAGACAATTCAGCAGAGTGTGAAAGACAATGAAGGTATCTGTGGGCGTGCTGACGCACGGCAAAGATATCTGACGCAGGATTTCACACTCTGATGGGCTGAATTAAGATGCATTATTTTAGAGGATTGCTATAGAATGCGATGCGCAGTTATTCAAGCGTATAAAAGCATCCGCTTCGCAACTTGCTCATAACCAAATAACTACTTCGCAGTTTATCAGAAGGAACTTTCACTCCTCTTGATACAAGCAAATCCCCGCCCTCTACTTATTGCTCTTCGCAATTGAAGCAGGGGACTTACTTAATTCGGTTCAAAATCTGTTTTCTATGTATCATGAAGCGTATTGGCGATGCCACTGTTCACTGGTAATATCGTAATATCCCGCAAAGTGTTTTTTTGTAAACAACGGTCGCAGAAAGCCCAATACCATACCGCGCCAATTTATGCGATTACCTTAAATTCTTTGCATTGCAAAGTGTGTTACCGAAAACAGAACGAACAGCAACTTAGTGATCGTTACCGTTCAATGGTAATATTCCGTAAGTTTTTTTGTAAACAACGGTCGCAGGAAGCCCAAGACCATACCCCGACAATTTATGCGATTAACTTAGATTCTTTACATTGCGAAGCGTGTTACTAAAGACAGAACGAACAGCAACTTGGCAATCATTGTCAAGAACAGAATGGGCAGTAGTATCAGCAAACGTTACTGTTAACTGGTAATGTCCGGCGAGGTGTTTTTTTGTGAGTGAAGATCACAAAAAAATCCGAGACCATACCGCGCCAATTTACGCGATCAGCATAAATTCTGTGCATCGCGGAGCGTGTTACTGAGAACGGAGCGAACAGTAGCCAGCAAACAATAACAAGGTTAGGGTTCCTACAAAAGCATTGTAAATTTTTCGTTCCTGTCGTATAATAAAGCAAAGAAATATTCAGAAAAAATCAGATCAGATACCTGAATTACGTTACATCTGTCCTGATTATTTTTACGAATTCCAGGAGGCTTTTTATGAAGAAAAATGGACACAGACTACTTACTCTTGCAGCTTTAGTCGGAACTGCCGCAGGTGTTATTCATATTGCTAACCGTTTCATAGATGCCACATCTCAGCTTAAAGACATGTTGGAACAGCCACACAGCAAAACCTATGACTGGCGTTTTGGAAAGATTTTTTATACAAAACAGGGACATGGCACCCCTGTTCTTCTTATTCATGATATCATGCCAGGTGCTTCCGGTTATGAATGGAATGCCGTAGAGAAGCAGCTTGCAACCGAACATACAGTTTACACCCTTGATCTTCTTGGATGTGGACGTTCCGAAAAACCGGATATTACTTATACTAATTTTGTATTCACTCAGTTACTCTGTGATTTTGCCAAGAATGTAATTCGTGAGGAAACCGATGTTATTGCCAGTGGTTTCTCAGGTTCTTTTGCGATCATGGCTTACCGTAACAATTCCGACTATTTCCGCAAGATCATGCTGGTCAATCCACCTAGCTTCAGTTCCCTGAAGCAGGCGCCTTGCAAAGACAACAAGCTCTTTAAGTATTTTATCGAGCTTCCGATTTTCGGAACTCTGATCTACCATATGGTAGCTTCCCGCGAATCCATCAGCAGTCTGTTTATGGAAAAGCTTTTCTACAATCCCTTCCATGTAACAGATACACTGGTAGACACCTATTATGAATCCGCTCACAAGGGCGGTTCCAACGCCAAATATCTGTATTCCAGCTACATTGGCAAATACCTGAATATCAGCATTAATAATGCCGTAGAATCTTCCGATGCATGCATCTATATTATTTCCGGAGAAAAAGAAGCTTCAGCTTCTCTTATCGCAGAGGAATACCAGAAGCTGAATTCTTCCATTGAAACCGCTGTGATCTCGGAAACCAGACATCTTCCTCATCTGGAAGATCCGGAACATTTCCTGGAACAGGTGTCTATTTTCCTGTAAAAACAGCTTATGATCCGGCAACAAAGACAAAATTTCTCTATAGTAATTTGGGAAATCAACGCATCAAAAGAACATTGTTCATGTTCGGAGCCGTTGAGCTTCATGCAGTAATTTGTGGAGATGCTATAAACCAGCAAAAAGCCAATAAAAAAAGAGTACTGTTTCACGTGAAACATGAATTTTCTCCCAAACAAACGTGAAACAATACTCTTTATTTTTTACCAGACTCACAGTATGCATCCGGACATTTCTCTTATCTAAGTGCCTGCTCCAGATACATGTGTGTTGTATTATCGATCAGCTTATGTGTCAGCTCTGCCATATGCTGTGTACTCTCCTGGTTTTCAGAAGACAACCATGTCTTGATCATTCCCACGCATCCATTCAGACAAAACGCATACGCATACTCAATATCACGGTTGTCCTTCGGAAGACGAATTGACAAGCGATGCAGCACTGTATCTGCGATCAGTTTTTCTATACGATTCACGAAAGCCATATCTCCATTCTTTCCAAGAAGTGCGATACAAATATCCTTATTATGATCCAGGATCGTAAATATCTGCTCAATAAAAGGATACGAGCTCTCCTTATTATTAAGAGGATCCAGAGGATAGTCTGCCACCAAATGCGTGATTTCCTCCATCAATTCAGCCTCTATGGATTCCAGCATCTGATAGATATCTGTATAGTGAAGATAAAATGTGGAGCGGTTGATATCAACTTCTTCTACCAGTTCCTTTACCGTAATTTCCTTAATACTCTTCTTCTGCATAAGACGGGCAAGCCCCGCTCGCAACTGTGCCTTGGTCTTACGTACTCTTCTGTCAACTTTTTCCGCCATCTTAATCCCCCCTGCAATTCAAAAAAGCAAGCCTGTTTCCTCCATCACCTATTACTTACGATACTCTGCAACTGTCATACAATGTGCATCCTTCAAACGAGCAAAAACATTCTCTTTCTCTACACTGATCTGCATGATACCAGAAATCTGCTGCGCAATTTAGTTGAAACAGAGGAATCCTGTCTGCATTTAATATTACCAACTGCACATAAATTCAAAGTAAATAAAGTACTTTTTGTCTATTATGCAGTTTTTTATTTGTAATAGACACTTCCATTATTTTCGTCTATTAATATACATTCAGTAAATTTTTAATGGTTGTATCTGTGGTATGTGTTTAGTATAATACATCACGTAAAGAAAATCAACACTTTGTTTGATAATGGAGTGCAAAGCTATTAATAGATTTTAATATGATTAATAGATTTCGTTACCATTACTGGAATAAAGTTTGATTAATCAACTATGTTTGATAATACAATTTAATAAGAAAGGGATAGGTAATATGATCAAAAACGAATGGAAAAGCTTACTTCGTAACAAGCTCATGCTTATCGTCGTAATCGCCATTATCGTAATCCCGATCATCTATGCAGGTCTGTTTCTGAAGTCCATGTGGGATCCTTACGGAAACGTAGACAGCCTGCCAGTGGCCGTGGTAAACGAAGACAAACCTGTCGAGTATAATGGCAAGACCCTGAGCATAGGTAAGGACATGGCGGATGAGCTGAAAGACAACGACTCAATGGCATTTAACATTGTAGACAGCAAGACAGCAGAGGACGGTCTGGCCAATGGAACCTATTACATGGTTATCAAAATTCCGGAAAATTTCTCCGCAAATGCAGCCACTGTAATGGATGACAATCCAAAGCAAATGGAGCTATCCTATGAGACAAACCCGGGAACCAACTATATCGCCTCCAAGCTCAGTGAGACAGCAATGCTGAAGCTTCGCGATAACATCGCTTCCAAGGTTACAGAAACCTATACAGAAACCGTTTTTGATTCTATCTCAGAAGCAGGTGACGGAATGCAGGAAGCTGCAGACGGATCCGGAAAGATCGAAAACGGACTGAATACAGCAGCTGATGGTAATACAACGATCACCAAGAACCTGAAAAAGCTTTCTACCAGCACTCTTACCTTTGTAAGCGGTGCTGACAGTCTCACAGAAGGTCTTAAGACCTACACCGATGGTGTTGCAAAGGTTAACGATGGCGCAAAGAGCCTGAACGATGGTGCAGGGCAGCTGAACAGCGGCGTTGCAACCCTCACAGAAAAGGTTCCTGAGCTGACAACCGGTGTGGATACTCTGGATAAAGGTGTTCAGCAGTACACCGCTGGTGTGGATGAGCTTAATAAAAATTCTGATACATTGAAATCCGGCGCAAGCAGCCTGGAATCCGGTGCAAATGCATTAAGTGCAGGTATTGATACTCTTTCCGACGGAGCAACACAGTATGTAGCTGGTGCTGACACTCTTGCAGATGGAACTGCCACCTATGTGGCTGGTGCTGGCAAACTCGCAGCCGGTGCAAAAAAGCTTGCCCCACTTGAAAACGGACTCACAACCGTTTCCAATGGTATCTCTCAGCTGAATACCGGTGTTACCAAAGGAACCGATGACTCACAGTCACTGATATCCGGAACACAGCAGTTGGAAGACGGACTGAAAACCCTGAATGATAAAGTTTCTGCTCTGAAAGAGGGAACAACACAGGAATCCATCAACAAGCTTGCAGCCGGCCTTACTTCCGCAAAGGATGGTATGGACACAGCCGCAGCTGGTATGAACAGTGCCGCAGCTGGCATGAACAATGCAGCAGACGGAATCAACAATGCGGCCGGATATATCACTCAGGCCGCAGGCATCACAAGCCAGACCAGCAGCAGTATCACAGACAGTCTGATCCCAGCTCTCCAGAATGCAGGCACACAGTTTTCACAGGTGGGTGATCAGGTCAGCAGCATCCTTACAGGATATGGACAGCAAACAACTGGAGCACTTACTGAGGCAAATACCAAGATTGGTACTGCCGGACAGACAATGACCGATTTAGCAGCACAGCTTCAGGCAATTCAGGCAACCGCTTCTGAGGACGGAACCATTTCCGCAGCAGCTCTGAATGATGTGATCAACGCTTTAAACAGCACAGCCGGTGGAATGACTGGCGTGGACGGTTCTTACATGAGCAGTTATTCTGATCAGGTTTCACAGCTTGCAGCTGGCGTATCCGGTCAGCTCTCTTCTACTCAGGAAAACCTGAATGCTGTTGCTTCCAAACTTAACGAAGCAGCTTCCGGACTGACTCAGATTTCCGGAGGACTGACTCAGGGTGCCGGTACACTTTCTGAGGGTGCAACAGCCATGACAGATGGTGCAAACCAGATGAGTGCAGGCGCAACAACCATGAATGCAGGTGCAGAGCAGTTATCCGCAGCTACAAATCAGCTTCCTACAGATCTGATCGCTCAGCTTTCTGCAGGTGTTACACAGCTGTACCAGGGTGCACAGGCTGTAAACGCAGGAACCAAGAATGTTTCCGCAGGACTTCAGTCTCTGGAAGACGGCACAGCCGAAGCCTTCCCGACTGCAGCAGCGGGAATCAGAGCTATGAACGATGGATTTGACCAACTGACATCTTATGATAAAAAACTCAACGACGGTGCAAAGAATCTGAAAGCAGCCGGCAAACAGATCACTGACGCACTTCCGGATATCAAATCCGGTGCAGGTCAGCTGGCAGATGGTTCTAAGGCACTGACAACTGGAATCGCAACTTACACCGATGGTATTGCAAAGCTTTCTGAAAACAGTGCTGCTCTTACAGACGGCACCAAGAAACTGGCAACCGGAGCCAAGGCTCTTTCCAGCGGTGCTGCTACTCTTGCAGACGGAACAAAAGCATTAGCCGATGGTTCCGGAACACTGACAACCGGAATCACAACCTACACCGATGGTGTTGCAAAACTTTCCGAAAATAGTTCCGCTCTTACAGACGGTACCAAAAAGCTCTCAACAGGAGCCAAGACGCTTTCCAGCGGTGCTGCTACTCTTGCAAACGGAACTAAAACATTAGCAAACGGTACCTCAACACTTCTCAGCGGTACCGAGAAACTTGTAAGCAACAACAGCACACTTAACAATGGTGCAAAACAGCTTGCAGATGGCGCTGCCCAGATCCAGAGCGGTTCCTCTCAGCTGTATGATGGTTCCAAGAAGCTTGGAAGCGGTATGAAAGAACTGAAAGATGGTTCCAAGACACTGACCACAAGCCTCAGCGATGGAGCTACCACTGTAAAAGATAATTCAGCAAGTGATGAAACGATCAAAATGTTCGCAACTCCTGTTGTAAACGATGAAACAAAGCTTACCGATGTCCCGAATAATGGACATGCAATGGCTCCTTACATGATGTCTGTAGGCCTCTGGGTCGGCGCACTGGCATTCTGCCTGATGTATCCTCTGGCTCAGTATAAGGGCAAACTGAAATCCGGTTTCGCATGGTGGGCAAGCAAGGCTTCCGTCCTTTATCCGGTAGCTATCCTTCAGGGAATCTGCCTGATCCTGCTGTTACATGCATTTAACGGATTCACACCTGCAGAGATGGGCAAAACCGTACTCTTCGCCTGCCTGACATCAATGACCTTTACCTCTATCATGTACTTCTTCAACATTACTCTTGGTAAGGTAGGAAGCTTCCTGATGCTGGTATTCATGGTCGTTCAGCTTGCAGGATCTGCCGGAACGTATCCGGTTGAGGTTTCACCTTCATTCGTTGCAAAGATCCATGCATACGTTCCGTTTACTTACACGGTCGATGCATTCCGTGCAACGATCAGCGGTGGCCGAAGCATTACCTCTTCCATTATTGTAATGGTTGCGCTGTTAGTGATCTTCACAATCCTGACGATCCTTCAGTTCAATCACATGACTAAGAGAAAGAAAACAGGAAAAATCGTTTTCTTCGACTGGCTGGAAGAAAGAGGTCTTGCATAATACTTAGTTACTGACAGAAACTCCCCCGAACCTTCTGTTAGATATAGAAAAAGTAAAACTGTACAGTTGCTCAGATGAGCTTCTGTACAGTTTTTTTATGTCTTCATCTGCTATCACCTATGTTTTTCTGGACGGAAACGGCAATACCAAAAATACAACCTACACCGATTAAAAGCCAGGCACCGCAACCAAATACCGTATCCGTGCATACCGCATCACAAACGGTAAAAAATATACGGACCTTATTCTTCTGTAAGGACCGTAAAATAATAGCAACATAAAAACACCCCGGGAAATCCTGATCTATGTGGTGTCTCCGAATATCTGATCATCAAGCGGATATTCGGAGATCACCTTATTATTTGCGGATCTCCGAGGTGTTTTTATTTATTTTTTTAATATTTTATTTTTCCGCCTCAGCTGTTGGTGTTGCTGTGGCTTCCGTCTCTGTTTCACCGTTTACCATGGTTTCATATGCATTGAACATTTCTTTTACTGTCATTTTGTTTACAAGAAATACCTTGTCTCCAACGACAGCTGCGTAATAGTTTGTGTCATATGTGTAGAAGGTAACGGTTGTCTGATTCTTGTCAGAGTCTGTGAATACAGCGGTCATCTCCGGGTCTGCAGCCGGTGTATAAGCCTCTGTCAGTCTCTTCTGTCCTGCCATGTTTATCAGCTTGTTGTAGAAGGTGGTAAAGGTGGTACTTTCTATTTCCTCCCCATCCAACTGATAAGTTGTTGTTTCTTTCTCGTTTCCGTCATCATCTGTGGATGTTTCACGTGAAACATTTACAGTATTTGTTGTTTCACCGTAGGTAACCTGGATCTGATCCAGATTTTTTACAGACAGATAATTGACGATCAGTGACCAGAGATCTGACGGCGTCTTGTCAATAACTGCACTCAGTGTATCTGTTGACATTGTATAAATCTGTTTATTATCTACCGTTATATATCTGCTGCCATCTCCTGCCTCATCACCGACGTAAATGACAAGCTGTTTATCCACTGTGGTTGTCTTGCTGTCTGCATCTTCTGAGCTGCTGTCCGTGTCTGTAGTGTCACTGTTCTCAGAATCGCTCTCAGAGGCCGTAGAATCGTTTTCCCCGGATTCTGTACTGTCTGTGCTGTCATCCTCCACCTCTTCCTGATAATCCACTGTAATCGTCGCATAGGGCTTATCAAGGCCATACTGGGAAAGATCCTCTGCATTGTAGTTTACAAACTGGTCAAATGCAAAGCTTCCAAGTCCGGAGGTTACGTTTCCTGCTGCCGTTGTATCGGCAGACTCTTTATCGCTGCTTCCGTCACCGGAAACATCCCAGGTAGCTCCGTCGGAATTTTCTTCCAGGACATAGGAATCTTTATCCTCGCTGACCTGGACCTTTTTCACTGTGGAAGAATCAATTGTCGGGAAATCTTCTCCCTGCGCATAATCGTAAAGGGAATTCATAAACGGAGATACTGTGTCCGCTGCCACTACATATACCGTGCTGTCATCATCATCCCTGGAAATGTAATACTGATTCGTAGACGTATTCTCATCTCCGATGTTGAGCTTCGTTGTCCCATCAGCGGTATCAACAATTACTGTGTTAGATGGAGAATCCAGCCCGTATTCCGCAAGATTCTCCACATCCTCCAGGACTCTGTCCGCTTCCACCGTTTCGATGGCGGAAGCTGCGGAATCCAGAGTTGTCTGATTTACAGGAAAAGCAGTCTCATCCTTTTTCACCCAGGAATCATCTTTTTTCTCAAAGGTCACTTCCTTCTTGTCTACGATAAATTCCAGAGATTTAATGTCATCCGTTTTCACGGAAAACACTTCTGTTTTGCTTTCCTCTTCGCTGCTGCTCTCTGCCTTTTCTTCTTTGGATACATAGGTGTTCAGTCCCACATAAACGCCGCCGAGAACTGCCAGAACAACAACTGCTGAAACAAGTTTGGTCGATTTTTTCATTATGCTTTTCTCCTCTTAAGCCAGATCAGGAATCCTGCAACAAGGAACACTCCCGGGATCAGACCAATGGTACAGATCTTCCAGAAGGCTGCATCATAATCGGTTACTGTCAGACTTGTGGACTCAAGGCTCTTGGATGGAATAGAAACGGAATTACTGTCGTCCGTGCTGGTCATCCAGTTCAAGGACTCCAGAAGGAGCTTTTCATTTCCGCCGGATACCATCTGGTTCACCTGGCTCTCCATCAGATTTGCTGTGGAGTAGTAAACAATCTGTGTTTCCTTATCATCATCCAGTTTCTCTGTGATGGCAACCCCAAGATCAAACGGTCCGTCTACATCTCCGTCTTCCTTTTCGATATTGCTGCTCTGCATATTTGTTTTGGAGTAAGCCTTGTCAGAGGTTGTCAGGATACTGTCGATGGTTACAGTATCTCTTACATCATCTGTTTTCTGAATGCCCTGCGCATACGGTGCCAGCACATAGGAGCCTGCAGAAGCTGTCTCAGAGCTTGCATCTGTGCTGTTGACTGTTGGTACAAGATAATATGGCATTTGCATTCCATAATGCTGATTATCACCCTCAAATACGATTCCCTCTGCACACTTTACACCATAATTTTCAAGAACCGCATCAAAGTTCGGCAGATCATCCTGTGTATAATCCGAGAAGATCATAGCTTTTCCGCCTGCCTCAAGATAATCCAGGAGTTCTGTTTTTTCTTCCTCGGAAATATCGCTGGTCGGAGATACGATCATCAGGCAGTCTGCATCATCCGGAACTTTTCCCTCTGTGAGAAGGTTCAGCTCCTTGATATCAATGTTTGCTTTCTGGATATCTTCTTTAAAGCTGGAATCCAGATCTTTTTCTCCATGTCCGGATAAGGTATACATGATCGGAAGATCCTCTGATGTCACATAGCCGATCGCACTTGTGATCTGTCCTTCTCCATCAAATCCGGTAGTAGTCTGCTGCCAGGTATTATAGTCTACTGAAGAAGAATACATATCGTTGTAATTGATAACCTTGTTTCTGTCGCCGCAGACTACGATCAGGCTGTTTGACGCAAGATCATCGGTTGTATATTCCGATGCAAATTTCGGATTTACAACCGGGTCTTTTACCTCAACTTTAATATGCTTGGACTCATCTTTATAACGTGAAAGCAGATTGGAGATCGTGTCGTCCTCAGAACCGCTTGCCGCGATCTGATAAATGGTAACATCCTTATCCAGTGCCTTCAGTACCTTCTTTGTTTCATCACCAATGGTGTAAAGCTTGGATGAGCTTACATCCAGCTGTGAATATTTGGATGGGATCGCACCGACGATCATATTGATCACAACCACGATCACGATAAAGACAGCTGCCATAGCCATGCTGTAGGAACCGTTTTTGATATGTTTTTTGCTGATGGTGCCTACCAGCTTTTTCGGATCCGGTTTATGTTTCTTTTTGCCGGAGTCCTTTGCTGCCTCCGGTGCGGCTGCCTCACCTTTATTTTTCTTAAATTCCTCACTGAATTTCATTTCCATTCACCCCCTAGTTCCAGCGTCTCTTTTGAATGGACTGCATGGTAAGGAACAGGCAGATTGCAATAACAGAAATAAAATAAACAATTCCTGTCACGTCAAACACGCCGTTTGTAAAATTATCATAATGTCCACTCAGGTTAAATACGTTCAGTACCTTCTGGATACCACCCTGGAAAATACTGGATTTTACAACGTATACGATCACAAGGGCAATCTCTCCCACAGCTCCGATCACTACAGAAATCAGGATGTTCTTGATCATGGTATAGATGATGATAGCGATTGCTACGATCAGAAGTCCGAATGCCACTGCGGTTGACATGGAGGTCTGTGAAAAGAATGAGGAAATTCCGTTCATCATGTAGAAAGCGAACAGGAATACAAAAGTAAGTACTGCTGCAATTACCTGGCTTTCTGTAAGCGCTGACATAAATACACCGATCGCCAGATTCGCACATCCCAGAAGGAAAAATCCCAGGATCCCGGTGTATGCGGAAGCATAGGAAATCGTTCCGAACTTACTCATGATCAGAGGATAAACGCACATGATCACGACCGGAATGGCAAACACAGCTACCAGTGCAAGATATTTTCCAAATACAATATCCCATACAGATACCGGTGCGGTCAGAAGAAGCTGATCCGTTTTCTGCTTGCGCTCTTCTGCAAGTACGCGCATAGAAAGGATCGGCACACCGATCAGGAACACAAAGGTCAGTGCGCTTAAAGTAGTTTCAAATTTTGAATAGCCGCCTGAAAGCTGATATGCAGAAAAATAAATTCCGGTCAGCACCAGGACAAAAAATATGAAGAGATATCCAACCATGGAGGTCAGATAGCTTTTCAGTTCTCTTTTAAAAATCGCTGTCATGACTGATCCCCCTCTTTCTCATCAGAAGTCTTCTCTGTTTCCTCAGTTTTTTCTTCCTGAGTTTTTTCTTCTTCCGATGATCTATCTTCTACCGATTTCCACTGTGAGCTTTCCGGTTTTCCGACGGATTTTTTCTCTCCTTCGGTAAGTTCAAGGAATACGTCCTCAAGGGAAACTCTCTTAACCTGCATCTCGTAGATCGGACAGTTCGCTTTTGCCATAGCGTAGAAGACTTTTTCACGGATATCCACATTTTCCTGAATGGAAAGTTTTGTTTTCCACAATTTCTCATCGCTGTCATAGGACATTTCCACTCCGGTTACGCCTTCGATCGTTTCCAGAGCTTTTCGAATCGTGTCTTTCTCGCCTTTTACCTTCATAAGGAGGCTGTTGGAGCCTGCTGCCAGACGTTCCAGATTATCCGGTGTATCGCTGGCTACCAGCTTTCCATGGGAAATGATCAGAACATAATCACACACTGCTCTTACCTCGGAAAGGATATGGGAGCTTAGGATAACCGTGTGCTTCTGCTTCAGACCTTTGATCAGGTCACGGATCTCGATGATCTGCTTCGGGTCAAGTCCTACTGTCGGCTCATCCAGGATGATCACCTCCGGATATCCCAGGATTGCCTGTGCAAGACCCACTCTCTGGCGATAACCTTTGGAAAGATTTTTGATCAGACGGTCTTTCATGTCTGTGATCTTTACCATATCCATGACTTCTTTTATCTGTTTGTCTTTTTGTTTTTTTGGGATTTTTTTCAGATCAGCCGCAAATTTCATGTACTCAAGAACAGTCATGTCAAAATAGAGCGGCGGCATTTCCGGCAGATAGCCGATACATTTCTTGGCTGCCTCCGGTTCCTCCAGAATATCATGACCATCGATCATCACTTTTCCTTCTGTGGAAGCAATGTATCCTGTGATCATGTTCATAGTTGTTGATTTTCCTGCACCGTTGGGGCCCAGGAATCCGTAAATTTTCCCCTTTTCGATCTGAAAGGAAAGATGGTCAACTGCAGTATGATCACCATACTTTTTGACCAGATTACTTACTTCGATCACTTTACTCTCCTCCTTTTATTCTCAGGGAAATACCTTTTTTAATTATCGATTTCCCATTTTATAAGATGCCAGAGGCAAAAGATCCTGAAACTGAAGCCCTTTGACTCTGGCGTCTTTTCAATACCAATAGAAAATGCCCCTGGATGAAACAGAGAATGGGGGAATCCAGGGGCATCTCTATCGGATTATAGTGTAGAAGTAATTTGTGATAAAAGTAGGATAAATTTGTGATAATTTTGTGAAACTCCCAGACAAAAGAATCTCCTGTCGGACAAATTTTGACTTTGTTCGACAGGAGGTATCTTATGCCAGTGGCTCTCTGAGCGGTGTTCCGGCTTTTCTCGGATATTTGCCCGGGGTGTTCTTTACCTTCTCGATAATGACCAGGGAGCGGCCGATCTCAGATCCCGGAAGGTCAAAGTACTGAATATCCCTGATCTTTCCACCAAGGATCTTTACTGCTTTCTCTGCTGCTTCTGCTTCTTCCTTTACAGAACCGGATTTATAGGAGACAAAAAGCCCTCCGACTTTTACATACGGGAGACAGTATTCAGACAGGGTTGCAAGTCCGGATACTGCTCTGGATACGCAGAGATCATATTTTTCTCTGTAGGCTTTGTTTTTTGCATATTCTTCAGCTCTTCCGTGAATGGCGGAAATCCCCTCCAGGCCCAGGAGCGCAAAGATTTCTTCCAGGAATTTTACTCTTTTATTGAGGGAGTCCAGAAGGCAGGCTTCCACTTCCGGGAAGGCGATCTTCAGGGGAACACCCGGGAATCCGGCACCGGTTCCGATGTCCATAACGGTTTTTACATTGCTCATATCTACAGCCTTGACGCAGCAGAGGCTGTCCAGGAAATGTTTCACGAGAACCTCGTCAAATTCTGTGATACCGGTGAGGTTCATGACTTTGTTTTTTTCTACAAGATATTCGTAGAACCGGATAAACTGGTTTTTCTGCGTGTCACTGAGTGCGATCCCAAGCTCCTCGCAGCCTTTTTCCAGGATTTCTAAATTGTACATGCAGCTTCCTCTCTTATTTTCTGTGTTTTATTGTTATTCGTAACTGTTCAGTACCCTCACAGTTACGGGTCAAAATGCATTCCAAATCACCTTCGGTGATATCATTTTACCTTATATGTCTCGGGATTTTGGCAAAAAAACGTGCCAAAACGCCTGCCTTCTGAATAGTTGCTGTTATTCTTTGTATTATCAGTGTTTGTGTCCGGATCTGCTTTCCAGATATACAAGAAGCACGGAAATGTCGGCCGGGGATACACCGGAGATACGGGACGCCTGGCCGATGGACACCGGTCTGTAGGCTTCCAGCTTCTGGCGTGCCTCAATGCGGAGGCTTCCTACATCTTCGTAATCAATGTCTTCCGGAAGCTTTTTCTGCTCCAGTTTCTTAAACTGCTCTACCTGCTTCATCTGGCGGCGGATATAGCCATCATATTTGATGTTGATCTCTACCTGCTCACATACATCTTCCGGAAGCTCCGGTCTTTCTTTATCAATGGGTGCAAGCACCTTATAGTTAAGCTCCGGCCGACGGATCAGCTCTGCAATGGTGGTTCCGGATTTCAGAAGGGTACTGTTCAGAGATTCCAGAAGGCTCTGTACCTCTGCAGAACCACCTACGGTTGCATGTTCCACTCTCTCGATCTCTTCCTGGATCTGGCGCTCTTTTTCCTGTAATTTATGGTATGTCTCATCATCGATCAGGCCGACCTCCCAGCCTTTTTTGCGAAGGCGGAGATCTGCGTTGTCCTGTCGGAGAAGCAGACGGTACTCAGCACGGCTTGTCATCATTCGATATGGCTCATGGTTCTCCTTTGTTACCAGATCATCGATGAGAACGCCGATATATGCCTCTGAGCGGTCCAAAATCAGCTGTTCCCGGCCTTTTACCTCCATAGCCGCATTAATTCCCGCTATGAGGCCCTGAGCGGCTGCTTCCTCATATCCGGAGCTTCCGTTAAACTGTCCGCCGCTGAAAAGGCCCTTGATCTTTTTGAATTCCAGTGTGGGATAGAGCTGGCGCGGATTGATGCAGTCATACTCAATAGCGTAAGCATTTTTTACAATCTTGGCGTTCTCCAGACCTGGTACAGAATGGTACATCTCGTACTGAACATCCTCCGGCAGGGAGCTGGACATTCCGCCGATGTACATTTCATTTGTGTAAAGACCTTCCGGTTCGATAAATACCTGATGACGTTTTTTATCTGCAAAACGGACTACTTTATCTTCGATAGACGGACAGTAACGTGGTCCGGTTCCTTCGATCATTCCGGAATAAAGGGGGGATCTGTCCAGATTTGCACGGATGATCTCGTGTGTTTTTTCATTCGTATAGGTCAGCCAGCAGGATTTCTGCTCGATCTGTACGGATTCCGGGTCTGTGGAAAAAGAAAACGGTACGACTCTTTCATCTCCGAACTGCTCTTCCATTTTAGAATAATCAATGGTGTTTCCGGCGATTCTGGCCGGAGTTCCTGTTTTGAAACGGAACATTTCGATCCCCAGCTTTTTCAGGGAATCCGTAAGGTAATTGGCTGCCTGAAGGCCGTTCGGTCCCGTATAGTTGCTGACGTCACCGTAAATGCAGCGGGCCTTGAGGTAGGTTCCTGTACAGAGGACTA
>ENA-OWPB01001983-OWPB01001983.1-human-gut-metagenome-genome-assembly--contig:-NODE-1983-length-15766-cov-10.227675_pt1 | contig 15766 bp, 15 predicted proteins | sample MGYA00248260_ERZ651838 | MGnify/ENA primary metagenome ERZ651838 (study PRJEB26924, sample SAMEA4378304) | human gut metagenome | biome: human gut; feature: human-associated habitat; material: faeces...
GCATTTTCGATTGCTTTATCTACTGCTGCATCTTCTTTTGCACGTTTTGCTTCGTTTTCTTTTCTTTCTACAAGGTTTGTCTTAATGTGTTCTTTGTACTCTGCAAGTGTATCGAACTCAGAAACATCTTTTGCAAAATCGTCATCCAGTTCCGGAAGTTCTTTTGCTTCGATTTTCTTAACCGCGCATTTGAAGATTGCTTCTTTGCCGGCAAGTTCTTTTGCCTGATATTCTTCAGGGAATGTAACTTTAACATCTACATCATCGCCAACTTTAGCGCCAACAAGCTGATCCTCGAATCCCGGGATGAATGTGTTGGAACCAAGTGTCAGAGGATATTCTGTAGCCTGTCCGCCGTCAAATGGTACTCCGTCTACGGATCCTTCGAAGTCGATTGTTACAACATCCTGTAACTGAGCTCCGCGGTCTTCTACGTTAATTGTTCTGGAGTTTTTCTCCTGCTCTTTCTTGATCTCAGCATCTACGTCTTCATCTGTTACTGTGATCTCAGTCTTCGGTACTTCTACACCTTTGTAGTCACCTAATGTAACTTCCGGTTTAGTAGCTACTTCTGCTGTAAAGATAAATGCTTTTCCCGGCTCAGCCTGTGTGATGTCGATTGTTGGCTGGGAAACGATCTCAAGTTCGCATTCAGCTAAAGCTTTGCTGTAGTGTTCCGGAATCAGAGCGTTAACAGCATCTTCAAGGAATACTCCTTTGCCATACATCTGCTCGATCATTTTTCTTGGAGCTTTTCCTTTACGGAATCCAGGGATGGAAATTCTTCCTTTTGCTTTCTGGTATGCATTCTGCATTGCTTTTTCTAAATCTTCAGCGGCAACTTCGATAGTAAGTTTCGCCATGTTTTTTTCCATTTTTTCCACCTGTAAACTCATGTTACGTGTTCCTCCTTAATTTTCAGGTTATAATTTGCGACTGGTTTTTTCAGCTGCGTTATATCATTCACAGTTTTTACCTATTTCTATATATTCAAGTCTAAGCTCCGCTCCCACCATTTACAGAAGCGGGAGAGTCACTGTTCACTCCGTGCCCAGTAACACGCTTCGCGATGCACAGAATTTATGCTATCGCATAAATTCGCGCGGTATGTCTCGGGTTTTCCGTGAACTCCGTTCACAAAAAACACCTCGCGGAATATTCCCCGTGGACAGTAACGCAAAAGGCCTGTCTATAACTTAATTATATATTTACAGTCATTGTAGCAGTATAGCACAAAAAAACTAAAAGTGCTAGTGTTTTTTCGCAGAAAATTCGCGGAAATACAAGGTTTCTGCGGATTCTTTAGCGTTTGTATACTATGGACTCTGCGATTTCGTCTGCTTTTTCTTTGCTTTCAAGCTGTCCGATGATGGAAAGTGCGAAATCTATGGCTGTTCCAAGACCTCGGCTGGTAGTGATATTTCCATCTGTTACTACACTGTCTTCACTGGTCTGGGCGCCATCTTTGGCAATGACTTCCATGAATGACGGGTAGGATGTGGCTTTTTTGTCTTTGAGGAAACCAAGTCCTGAGAATACGCTTGGAGCTGCGCAGATGGCTGCGATTTTTTTGCCTTTGTTGTTGAAATCTGTCAGGAGGTCGGTGAGTGGTTTGTATGCTGCAAGGTATTTTGTTCCTGGCATTCCACCTGGGAGAACGAGGATATCGGCATCGGTGAAGCTGGTTTCTGTAAATGTTGTGTCGGTGAGCATGGTGATGCCGTGGGATGTCTGGATCTGGGTGGTTTCTTTGATGGATACGGTTTTGATGTCGATTCCGGCGCGGCGGAGAAGGTCTACTACGGTGAGACCTTCGATGTCTTCGAATCCGTCGGCCAGGAAGATGTATGCTTTTTTGCTCATTTTTTGAGGTACCTCCTGGGTGATTTTTATTGGATTGTTCTATAGCAATTCTATTGTATTTTCTATTGTATTTCTGAAAAGGATTATAGCATTTTTTATGCTTAGTTACAATGTTTTAAAATCTACCAGATTTCTGGAATCAGATCTTCAGGCAAGGGGTTTGGATATGTTTCTCCATCTAAGGTCTCTATCAGCTCTTTTTTAGCATCCTCTACCAGTTTTGGAGTTTGCAAGAAATCTATAGCGGTGAGAGCCATGATTTTGGCGGCATAGAGCATTCCTTTGTGGGCAATGGTAGATCTGCCCTGGGCGACTGCCTGCCAGGAGTGAAGAGCGGTTCCTGCGGCGAATGTAGGAATGTTGAGGTGGACGGTTGGGACAATCCAGCTTACATCGCCTACATCGGTGGAGTATTTGAGGTCGCTGTACAGGTTTTGGTAGGCGATTGGCTGGAAGATTGGTTTTTTCATGGCTTCGGCGGCGTTTGATCCAAAGTAGTCCCGGGCAATTGCAGGGAGTTGGTTTTTGTCCTGATCTGAGAGGGACTGTTGGAATTTCTGAGCGTAGGCATATTCCTGCTCTGTATATGGAATTGGGCCCAGTTTTTCCAGGTAGGTGTTCATATGGTCTGCAAGGATTTTACTGGAGATTAAGTTGGAATAGGCAGCCACCTGGCGAATTTCTACGGTGGTTTCGGTCATGAGGGCAGCGCCTTTGGCTATGTTACATACGCGGTTATAGAGTTCTTTTACCTGAGTGATCTTCGGGGCGCGGATAGCATAGAGTACCTGAGCTCTGGACTGGACTACGTTTGGGGCATCTCCGCCTGTGTCGGTGATGGCATAATGGATTCTGGCTTCGTCTATCATGTGTTCACGCATGTAGTTTACGCCTACATCCATCAGCTCTACTGCATCCAGTGCGGAACGGCCGAGTTCCGGGCACATGGAGGCGTGAGCGGGGGTTCCGTGGAATGTGAAAAATACCCGGAAGTTTGCTTTGGTGCTTCCGTAGCATGCTCTCCTGCCCTGTTCCGGGTGCCAGCAAAGGGCAAGGTCACAGTCGTTGAAATAACCGTCGCGGACAAGGAATGCTTTACCACCTGCGTTTTCTTCTGCGGGACAGCCGTAGTAGCGGATCATGCCTTTTAAGTTGTGTTTCTGCATGAAATTTTTCAGTGCTATGGCAGATGCAAGGGTTCCCGTACCAATGAGCTGATGACCGCAGCCATGGCCACAATTATTAATGTGAGCATGTACGTTGTTACTAATTTTGTCCGGCCTCTTATGCTTATCGTTGGATTCCATTTTCTGAAATTCGTTTTCAGCTTCACAAGATAGCTGTTCTGCCTGCATTCTTTCGGTTGCATCTGCTTTCTGTGAAAGTCCCGGCAGTGCATCGAACTCTCCCAATAATCCTATAACTGGTTTTCCAAATCCGTATTCTGCAATAAATGCAGTTTCCTCACCTGCCAAATTGGATTTGACCGAAAATCCTTCTTTTTTCAGTGCATGTTGTAGTAATTCTGAGGATTTGTATTCCTGAAATCTTGGCTCGGCAAACTCCCAGATTTTGTTGCTGATTTCGGCATAGTATTCTTTTCGGCTGTCGATTTCTTCTGAAATTTCTTTTATATATTCATTTGTATATCTGTCTTCCTGATTCATTTTATCTCCTGCTTTCTTATTGTAAATGTAAAATTCTTTCTGCCGTTACTGTTCACTTCGTTCTCAGTAATATAGCCAAAATTCTTTCCATATTTTTCTATTTATGCTATCATCAATTATAGCACAAAATAAAATATGACACCATTTTACTCATTGGAGGAACCCGGAATGGAAATCGAACGTAAATTTTTAATTTCTAAAGAAAATCTACCAGAAAATCTTGACTCTTATCCACACCACAAACTTGAACAGGGATACTTATCCACTGCACCGGTGGTTCGTATCCGCAAAGAGGATGATAACTACTATCTCACCTATAAATCTAAGGGACTTATGACTCGTGAGGAATACAATCTTCCTCTTACCAAAGAATCCTATGAACATATGCGTCCCAAAGCCGACGGCATTCTTATCTCAAAAACACGCTATCTGATTCCTGAAAAAGATGGACTTACCATTGAGCTGGATGTATTTGATGCTCCGTATAAAGGGCTTTATCTTGCAGAAGTGGAGTTTTCTTCTGAAGAGGAAGCACTTAGCTATGCACCACCGGCATGGTTTGGAGAAGATGTCACAAATTCCGGTAAATACCATAATAGCCGTTTAAGTCAGGGAAATCTGTAAAATTTAATTGCCTGGCATAGTCAATCGGATATTCGCAATCCGCTTTCGCTACTTGCTCATAACCGAATAACTGCTCCGCAGTTTATCAGGAGGGGCTTGTACCCCTCCTGATACAAGCAAGTCCCACCCACTGCTTATTGCTTCTCGCAATTGAAGCAGGGGACTTACTTGATTCGGTTAATTAATAACCTCAAACGTATGATGCAAATCCAGTCTGCCATATCCCCACCCCGGATTAGGATACTCCATCTGTGTGTCTCGCTCAGCCCCTTTTTGCAGATAAAATTTCACACTGTTCCCTGAAGCATAAGGAATATTTTTCCTCACGATCGCCCACTCCAGCACTAGTGCTGCCGCCCCTGCAGTAATCGCAGCCGCCAGACTGCTCCCAGAAGCCTTTCCATAAGCCCCTCCCGGAAGCGGAATGATCAGTTCTACCCCCGGTGCAGCCAGATCCGGTGTCACCTGATTATTCGGCGTAAATCCTCTCCCTGCCTGAAAATACAGGCTATTATCCCGGTACTGATAAGCCGTTGCCGTAATGCTTCTGGTTGAGTCCCCCGGTGTAGTAACTGTATTATAGGGAGTAGATTCCAGAAAATACGTATCCTCTGAGATCAATCCCTGCACCGGAAGCCACATATGAAATCGGCTTGCTGCCCCCTTTTTCTTACTGACATTCATTTTCCATATCCCCGCCGCCGGATGGAAGAACCGAAAATAAATCAGCTGCTTTCCCGTCTGTCGTTCCATTCCCACATAATTTACCAGCACCTTCGTCTCCACAAAAACAAAACTCAATTCCTGCGTCCCCGCGCCAAGAGAACTGCTCACATACAGGTTTTCTCCTGCCGGTGACTGGATCGACACTGCATAATCGTCCGGAGGATTTCCCCAGAATTCCATAGTAAATCCCTGTTCCCCTTCTGAAATACGCAGTTCTGCCGTATCCTGATTTCGTACATCGTTTAGTTCTGCTGTATAATGATGCTGCGCAGCTCCTTCATTTCCTGCTGCCACAGAAACTGATACTTGCGAATCTTCATTGATATAATCCAGATATCTGCTCAGTTCACTGTCCCCGGTGTGTGCGCCCTGACTGCTGCCAAGCCCCAGACAGATGGAAACAGGCATCCCCATCTCCTTAGCCATCCTGACCGCAAAAGAAATCCCAATCATAATATCGTTCTCCTGATATACCTGTGCCTGAGGCGGATACTGATAAAACTCTCTCAGATAAGATTTTGCTTCTTTTAATTTCACCACTATGATCGTTGCTTTCGGTGCAGCCCCTGAGAAATTCTCTGCCGGAACAAAGTTTCCTGCCGCCAGCCCTGCGATTGCTGTGCCATGCCCGTTCTCATCCACTGACGGCACGATTTCCCTGGGATTTTCAGACATTATCGCCCTGCTGATTTCCTCCCCTGTAAAAACTTTTCCATAAGGAACTCTTTCATCTTCATTTCCCAGGATCGTCTGATCCCAGATATAGGCAATCCTGCTTATATCCCCACTTCGAAAAATCGGATTCTCATAATCAATTCCTGAATCGATTACTGCAATAACCGTTCCCTCTCCCTGCAATTCCAGATACGGATGATTATGCAGCCGCGTAATCCCAGATGCATTCAGCGCATCCGCGTCCATAAATGCATAACATTTCGGCAGTGACACATATGTATAAGAATTAATTTCCAGAGGGCCGATTTCATTTAACGGAACATATAGAATTCCAAATGTCTCATTGACCGGGAGAAATTCCGAATCCGGTCTGTTCGCATAATCTCCCCCGATATTCTGTCCCTGTCTCACAATAAAATCCCCGTACTGTTCATCCTGTGCCGGTGGTATTGACAGTTCAGGCTGAATGCCGGGGATCTCTTCCTGTTGTATCTGCATTTCAAAATCATCAGGTCCTAACATTTTTATCCTCCTGAGATTTTTTATACATGATATGTGTGATATTTATTTTTTATGATAATTTCTGCTGTCTTTTTTATTTACTGTAGCAACGAACAGCACTATAATTCCAGCTATAGCCGTAAAAATACTGATAAACTGTGACGTAGAAAAACTTCCAACACTTCCTCTCTCGATATCTCCTCTGAAGAATTCAATGATAAACCTTCCTATACTATAGAAGATCAGATAACATGCCGCCACCTGTCCATCCGCTTTCTTATGTTTCGCCACATAAAGAAGAAGCAGAAAATGCACAAAATCCAGAATACTGGAATAAATCTGTGTCGGAATCAGTGGAATATTATTGGGTGCAAAATCCGAACTGGTAAAAGTAACCGCCAGCGGACCGGAAGTTTCTTTTCCATAGCAGCATCCGGCAAGAAAACATCCGATCCTTCCAAACCCCTGCGCCAGTGCAATTGATGGCATCATCAGGTCAAAATATGCCAGAAATTTCAACTTCTTAATCCTGCAATACAGCCATCCTGCAAAAATTCCTCCGATGATTCCTCCGTAAACCACAAATCCATCTGAGCCGATAATCTGTCGTGGATTCTGGATAAATTCCTGCCAGTTTGTGATCCAGAACAGAATTTTTGCAGAAGCAAATCCTCCAATCGCACACCACACTACCAAATAAAAAATATGTTCATATGCAAGTTTCAGCCTGCGTGCTCTCTGTTCCGCAACAAACCATGCTGCCAGAACACCTATTGCAATCATAAAGCCATAACCATAAACTGTCAGCGGGCCTATATGCAGTAACTCATTATGCATGCTTCAATTCCTTTCTCTCTTTATTCTCTCAATAATTCCGTGAATATAATTCTCCGTCAATATATCAATTAGCATAATCAGAAAACGATCCTATTCTTAAGACTCACTCGATTCGAGTCAATCGGATATTCGCAATCCGCTTTCGCTACTTGCTCGATTCGATTAAAAATAAGTGTTCAAAATCTCCAATAACTTCTCATTCGCCAGATCGTTAGCTTCATTTTCATGTGCCGCCTCCACATCAGCTTCTCCGCAGATATCCACACCAACAATCTCTCCGCCGGTCTTTTTTGCACATTCCAGCACTGTCTTTACACCAGAAAGTAAGGTTGTCAGCTTCATATCTCCCTGACTCCAGGTTGTCTGTGCATCATCCGGGCAAAGTACATCCTTATCAATCGAAATGTACAATGGCAGTGTTTCACAAAGTACTTCTGTCAGAAACCTGCTTATTTCCGCATCATTCATTTCCTGCAGTTTCTCTCGTGAAAGAAATATTACTTTTTCTTTCAGTTCCTCTTCTACCTGTTCATAGGCAGCTTCATCCGGTCCTATAAGAATCACATGCTCCAGATTCTTTAGTTCCTCAAGTGACGCCGCAATCCATCCTCCACAGGATAAAATCCCGCCAAAAGCCGGAGGCTGCATATCCGTATGATTATCATAGACCAGCAATGCAAAAGGCTTCTTTATCTTTGTCAGCCACAGCTTTGTCATATAGTGATAATTGCCGGAATCGATAAAATGAATTCCGGCAAACGAATGGTTTTCTGTTCTTTTATTGATTTCTGCGATTGCCTCATCATCGCAATAGCAGTTCGTTCCGCAGATATCCTTAGCATCAATCCAGGACACCTGCCTCTCTTTCCAGAATCTCTCTTCCTCATAGATTCCGGAAAAGTTCATCAGTACAATAGATGTCTGCTCTTTCATGTCCTACTCAGTCCTTCCATTCTTCCAGTGGTTCATCATGGTTTTTCAACATTTCCCTGATTTCTCTATTTGGACTTTCCACATCTGCATCCGCACTATACACTTTTTTATCCAGAATTACCTTCGCATCTGCTTCATCTGCGGTTTCTTCTGTTTCCAATTCCAGATTCGTTTCCGGTTCCTGACACTTCGCGTTATTTTCTGTCTGGTCTGAACCTTCCGTCTGAGCTGAGTCTTCTGCCTGATATGAGTCTTCTATTGAGTTTTCTGTTGAGTCTTCTGTCTGATACACTGTATTTATGTCTGATTCTGATGAATTCTCACTATTTCCTGTATATTCAGGATAAGATTCTGTATTACTTTCCTCACTGTCTGTTTCAACCGGCTCTGGTTTCTCCTGTTTCTTATCTTCTTTCGGTTTCTCATTACGAAGCTTCTCAGTTTTTCTCATTCCCAGTCGAAGCATAACAAGAAATACGATATCCACCGCTCCATCTGCTGTCAGAATAATTCCTGAGAATAAAATCATCTTTGTCACTGACATAAAAGAATAAAACAGCATGGAAATTCCCAGCGCGATGAAAATCAGACATCCGATAAAAAGAATCTTCCAGCGTCCTCTCTCCGCCTTTTTCAGCCTGTAGCTGCCTTTTATTTTCCAGATACTGTCAACCAGCACAAATGCTCCCAGTAAATATGGAAGGATTCTGATAACGATCTGCGGTGTAAAGAAGAGAAAAATTCCAAGCACTGTAACGATTACTCCCGTAAACAGATCTAATATGGTTGCCTTCTCTTTCTCAGCCGCATAAATAGCAATATGATAAACACCAGCTGCGATCATTACCAGTCCAAATACAATCTTACAAATGATATTTACTGTCTGATCCGGAATCAGAATCAGACACAGACCAAAAGCCAGATAAAAAACTGATGAGACAATCTCACCTTTCAAAAAATTTGAAATCTTTTTTCCCACGCCTATTTCCTCCTTACTGTAAAATTGTTACCGTTTACCACTTCATTCACAGCAACACAAAATTTGTATATTGTTCAGTATACCCTCTTTCTGCCCCTTCGTCCACAGACAAGTGAACGACTTTGTGTGAAATTTGTGAATTTTTCCTTGAAGTTTTTTGGGGGCGTATTATAATGGATTCGAACTATGTCGTAAAATGGGGAATTTCTCCATAAGAGCCCTTAAATTTCAAGGCTCTGGGAAGGATTTATTTTGAAAAAACAACCAACAAAAAAAATTTTATTTCTAATCCCTGCCGGTATCATACTAGCCGGTGCTGTCGTCTTTTTATGCACCAGCAACCAGGGGGATGATTCTGTCTGCAAAGAAAATGTGGCGCGGCTTCAGACACTGGAGACCGCAGATATCTCTCAGACAGAACAACAGCTTCAGGACTTAAAACAGGCAACCGGCAGTTCTTCAGGTTCTGATACCACTGCAGATGGTTCTACTGGCACCGTATTAAGCGATGTGGAAATCCGTCAGGTATTTGCAGGCAGTGTCATCATCGGTGACTCTATCACTGAATCAATTATTGAATATGGATATCTCGATACTGATGTCGTGGTAAGCAAACGTGGCTTAAACGTACAGGCTGCCGATGATCAGATCAATACCGCGATCAACCTGAACCCGACTCATGTATTCATGTCTTTCGGTTCTAATGACCTCGAAATATATGGTTCTGATTCGTCCGGATTTATCGATGCCTACAGAACACAGATAAAGAAAATTCAGGCTGCACTACCAGATGTTCCTGTTTATATCAACTGTATTCTGCCTATCACAGATGAGGCAATCGCAGCAAACCCGAGTCTTGGCTATTACTCCGATTATAATGATGGACTTGTAAATCTCTGCCAGGAACTGGGATGTACCTTTATCGACAACACTTCCATTGTGGAAAACAGTTCGGAGAATCTGTATGAGCCGGATGGTGAACACGTAATTCAAACCTATTATCCTAAATGGCTGACTCATATGGCACAGATTGCGGGGTTACAGGCATGAAAAATTATTTACATATTTTTATCAAGGGCGGACTTGTACTCTTCCTTATTGTATATCTGACTATTCTCTACACTTCCGATAGCGCAAAGAATATACCAATGGACCAGATTGCACAGACTATGGAGCAGGATTCAGCCATTGTCTCACTGAATCAGGAGACTCGTGCAGATCTCAAACACTATTATCAGACGGATGACCGCGATATTGACGGTTACTTTTTCTACAAGGCAGCTTCACCTATGGCTGTCGAGGAAATCTGTATTATGAAGGCAAACGATAACGATCAGGCCGCTGCTCTGCTCGAAAGTGCTAATTCTCATCTTTCCAGCCAGAAACAGGTATTTGAAGGCTATGGCACAGACCAGATGGCACTTTTAAACAATGCAGTTGTCGGCAAAAAGGGAAATTATGTCTACTATATGTGTGGCGCAGATGCACAGAACTGGCGCCTGACATTTCTTTCCCTGATATAACATCCAGATTGGAGAAATTTTCATATGGTATTTAACAGTATCTTTTTTATATTCTGCTTTCTTCCGGTTTTTATGCTGATCTATTATCTGGTCCCGGGAAAGCTTCGCAATCTGCTACTTTTTTTAGGCAGCCTGATCTTTTATGCATGGGGTGAGCCTGTATATGTGATCCTTATGTTGTTTTCCAGTGTCTTTAACTATTATATGGGAGCAGAACTGGAACGTTTATATTATGATGACAGGAAGCAAAAGATTAATCTGATTTTTTCTATCATTGTAAACCTGGGAATCCTGGTATTTTTTAAATATTATGGATTTCTGCTTAACACCATCGGAGGAATCACCGGTATCCATATTCCTCACCCGGAACTCTCGCTGCCGATAGGACTTTCTTTTTACACATTCCGTAACCTGTCCTATCTCTTTGATATTTATTTAAGCAAAGTCAATGCACAGCGAAACTTCCTGACTTTTGCAGTATACAGTACTATGTTTCCTTATACTTCTGCAGGTCCTATCGTGCGATATGCAGATATTGAGGAGCAGTTAGATAAACGCACTATTAATATTTCCAAATTTGGTACCGGTGCCGAGCTTTTTGTAAAAGGCCTTGCCAAGAAAGTTATCCTGGCAGACAATCTCTCCGCTTTGTACGCAGGAATCTGCAGTCATTCCCAGATGTCTGTATTCACTGCCTGGATTGGTATCCTTGCTTATACCATGCAGCTTTATTTTGACTTCAGCGGTTATTCAGATATGGCTATCGGTCTTGGAAAAATGTTAGGATTTGATTTTAACAAAAACTTTGATTACCCGTATATTTCAACCAGTGTATCCGAATTCTGGCGCCGTTGGCATATTTCTCTTGGAAGTTGGTTCCGGGATTATATTTATATTCCACTCGGGGGTAACCGTGTCTCCACATTGAAACATATCCGCAACATCCTTGTGGTATGGGCGCTTACCGGTCTGTGGCATGGTGCAAGCTGGAACTTTGTACTGTGGGGCGTATATTATGGACTCTTTCTTTTACTTGAAAAGTTTGTCCTTCAGAAATTCCTGGACAGAATGCCTTCATGGCTTCGCACTGTATACACCATGCTCGTAGTCATGATCGGATGGGTATTCTTCAGCCAGACTGATTTTGGTGCACTTGGACATTACCTTGGAACTATGTTCGGAATCGGAGCCGCAGGTTTTATCGACCGCACTGCTCTTTATTATCTCAAGACAGGCTTTATCCTTCTTCTGATCAGTATTCTTGCATGCCGTCCGACTCCTTACCAGCATTTTAAACGCCTGGTCAGACGCAGACCTACTGCAGCGGTAGTTATAAATCTTGTTTTATTTGCATTGTCCGTTGCTTACATGGTTTATAACTCATACACACCATTTTTATATGCAAAATTTTAGAAGGAAAACAATATGAAAAAATCACTAAGAAATCATCGAATATTTTTCCATAGAATGGGGCTTTTGTTTCTGTTCATTCCTCTGGTCGTACTAATCATAAGTATCGTACTTCCTGACAGGGGCTTTTCCGAAAAAGAAAACCGCGTACTTTCCTCCCGGCCTCATTTAAACGGCAGTCAGATTGCTTCCGGTGGATTCGAGAAACAATTCGAAACTTATGAAAATGATCAGTTTCCGCTTCGCGATCTCTGGATTACTTTGAAAGCCGGAACTGACCGTTTAATGGGAAAAGTGGAAGCGAATGGTGTATATCTGGGAAAATCCGGATATCTTATGGAAGAGTTCAAAGCACCTGAACAGACACAGTATGATTCTACTGTAAAAGCAATGACGGACTTTGCCAAACGTCATTCTGATATGAAACAGTATGCACTTATCGCTCCAAACTCTGTAAACATTTTAAGCAATAAGCTTCCTGCTTTTACTCCTGTGGAGGATCAGAATACCTGGCTGGACAGTCTGTCTGATTCTCTGACACAGGCCGGCATAACTTTCATCGATGTCCGAAATACTTTTAAAGACCACAAAATGGAAGATCTTTATTACCATACAGATCATCACTGGACCACTCAGGGTGCTTATTATGCCTATCTTCAGGCCGCTAAAGATATGGCAATCGATACTTCTTCTGACACCTACGATAAAGCACCGGTTACTCGTTCTTTCCAGGGAACATTATCTGCCAAAAGCGGTTTCCGCTCCGGTGAAAAAGATGAGATCGATGTATTTTTTCCGACAGGGGATAATGCACTTTCATCTGTCATCAATTATGTTGATGAACAGAAAAAAAGTGCCAGCTTCTATGATACATCGAAGCTTGACACCAGAGATAAATATGCTTTATTTTTTGGCGGTAATCACGCCCAGGTAAAAATCAGCACTCCTACGGAGACTGATAATACATTGCTGGTTCTCAAGGATTCCTATGCTAACAGCTTTGTCCCATTCCTTGCACAGCATTACCGCAAGATCGTAATGGTCGACCCTCGTTATTATTTCGGAAATCTGGAGCAGCTGATCCAGGTAGAAAATGTTCAGGAAATCTTGTATCTGTATAATGCAAATACATTCTTTGCAGATACCTCCCTGGAACTTGCATTATCTAACGATGCCACAGACCAGAACACAGACAATACTACTTCAGCTTCTGATGAAGGCACCTCTGTTTCCGGTGAACAGGCATCTGGACAAGACACGAATACATCTGACAATCAGACGTCTGTGCAAGACACAGATAACTCTGATGACCAATCATCTTCGGATTCAAGTACAGATACTTCTGACGATCAATCTGAAGAATAACATAAATCAATTTTATATTCAATGTAACACAAAATCCCCACTGGAATCACAATGCCGAGGAAACCTTGGATTCCAGTGGGGGTTTTTCACATTTACACACACTTTAAACACACACTTTTCACACATTTTGATAATAGGTCGGGTATATCAGCTGATCAGGCAGATAACGCTGTCTGTTGCATTCCCCGTTCCCAACTTATCTGTTTTTTACATCAGCTGTACCTTGATATGTATTATATCAGCTTTTATGCTAATTTGTGGTTTTGTGCAAATTCTTCAATTTATTTTGCAAAAGCGTCAATTATCTTTCAGCCAACTCTCTCCGAGAGTGTTCTTCCAGACATACGCCAGACTACAGATCAGTAAAATGGTCTATAAAGTAGTTATAATATGCATCCAGCATCTCTTTTCGTCCCCGAACACGAATTGGAACAATGCTGCCATCTTTCATTATAAAATTATCCTGCACATCCGCAACGTAATCCATATTCACCAGATAACTCTGATGACAGTGCAGAAAACGTTTTTCATTGATCCTTTTCTCAATTTCTACCAGTTTATCTACTGTCACGATTTCTGAACCATCCGAGAGATGTAATGTAACATTGTGCTTATCACTGTCAATATATACGATATCATCTGTGTACGGATAGCGATACTGTCTCCTATTCTTAATCGCAACTCGTCTCTTCATATCTGTTTTAAGGATCATATTCAGAAGCTTCATCAGTTTTTCCTCTGAAAATGGCTTCAATAAATATCCTGAAGCCTGTACTTCATAACTCTCTATTGCATAATCAGGAGAAGCTGTCAGAAAAATGATCGGAACTTTGCACTGTAGCTGTCGCAGCTTTCTGGCAGTTTCCATTCCATTAAGCTTCTTCATATAAATATCAAGAAATAAAAGTTCCATATCAAGATAGCCCTCTTCCACATCAGCTACCAACGTCTCTCCAGAACCATATTCTATAATAGAAACTTCTTCATTTATTTCCTCAAAATACTGACACAAAATTTCTTTTAAAAGAAGTCTTTCAATCTCAACATCATCACAAATGACAATTGTCCGCATGTAATCCCTCCTTCCTGTATCAATATAAAAAGATAAAAATAAATGTCAGACTTCTGTTACACCTTAGAAATTCTGACATTTATATGTAAACAGTATAATTCAATTTTATTATATATGCAGAATCCTACGTATTCAAGTACTTTTTTAATTTATTTTTAAATTATCATCACTATTATTATATTGCTGTTCACATGCTACTTGTTGTTTCTTATTTTTGTGCTATACTATATTCCACACATAGATTGATAGCATTTTAACCGAATCAAGTAAGTCCCCTGCTTCAATTACGAAAAGAATAAGCAGTGGGTGGGGACTTACTTGTATCAGGAGGAGTGCAAGCTCCTTCTGATAAACTGCGAAGCAGTTATTCGGTTATGAGCAAGCAGCGAAGCGGATTGCGAATATCCGCTTGATCTGATGACCTTCGCATCATTATAAATATATTTCAACAGAAAGAGGTAATTATATGCGTCAGGAAAAATTTAAAATGGAACGTCAGGGATTGATAGAGATTGGTGATGAGATAGAAATTTCCGAATATCAGTCCTTTATGAATTACAGTTACATCATCGAACCAGCTGTAGCCATGTCCGGCTGCTATCCAAATGCTCAGCGCATCAAATCCCGCAAGGGAATCGTAAAAAATATTGAACATACACCAAGAGGTTTTATTGTCACTGCTGAATTTGACGAATGATATTTTTATATGTGATACCAAAAATCCCCCTGAAACTGTTGTATCCTTAATGAACAAATGGATACTGTTGTGCTACCAGAAATGCAGTAAACCGTAACACTATAGTCTCAGGAGGACTCCCGTTTTTATCATACAGCATAAACTTAGCTTTAAGTCAAGCAAAAAAATTCTTTCAAAAAATAAAAAAAGAGGACTAGCTTTTATGGATATCAAAGATTCTGTTACTATCCGCACTGCCACAACAGCAGATGCACAGGCACTTTTAAATATTTATGCTCCTTATGTAGAGCATACCGCAATTACCTTTGAATATGACGTTCCTTCTGCCGAAGAATTTGCTTCCCGAATTGAATATACTTTGCAAAAATACCCTTATCTCGTAGCCAAGGAAAACAAAAGGCTGCTTGGTTACGCCTACGCCAGTCCTTTTCATGCCAGACCAGCATACGACTGGGCAGTAGAAACCTCCATTTATGTTAATCAGAATGTCAAACATCGAGGCATCGGCCGCAAGCTGCATGATGCACTTGAAAATGCTTTACGTGAACAGGGAATTTTAAATATGAATGCCTGTATCGCTTATCCTCCCAAGGAAGATGAATATCTGGATAAAAACAGCGTCGAGTTTCATCATCACATGGGCTACCGTCTTGTTGGAGAATTTTATAAGTGTGGCTACAAGTTCCACCGTTGGTATAATATGGTCTGGATGGAAAAGTTGATTGGAGAACATCTTTCCAATCAAAAAACACCAAATTGGCCAAACGCTTTATAATCAAAAATCAGACATTGGACTCGTATTCTTTCCATGCCTGATTTCTAATTTATTTTCTTCTTTTTTTAACCGAATCAAGTAAGTCCCCTGCTTCAATTGCGAAGAGCAATAAGCAGTGG
>ENA-OWPB01001994-OWPB01001994.1-human-gut-metagenome-genome-assembly--contig:-NODE-1994-length-15697-cov-6.072817_pt1 | contig 15697 bp, 10 predicted proteins | sample MGYA00248260_ERZ651838 | MGnify/ENA primary metagenome ERZ651838 (study PRJEB26924, sample SAMEA4378304) | human gut metagenome | biome: human gut; feature: human-associated habitat; material: faeces...
CTCTTTCCCTACACGACGCTCTTCCGATCTCATTCAGATCTCCGCAAAGAATGACCGGCTTTTCGGCGTCAAGCCTCTGCAGGTAGCGGCGCAGGTCATCCTCCCACTGCATACGGTAGTCGATGCGCGCCAGCTCGTTCTGGGCGTTGGGTACATAGAGGTTGACGAGGTAGAAATCCGGGTATTCCAGCGTGATGGCGCGGCCCTCATGGTTATGGACATCCTCGTCCAAGCCGTACCGCACGCTGAGCGCCGGTGTTTTGGCCCAGACCGCCGTGCCGGAGTAGCCCTTTTTATCGGCGCTGTAGATGTACTCGGTGTAGCCCTCGGGCGCAAAGTCGGCCTGCCCGGGCTGCATCTTCGTCTCCTGAATGCAGAAAAAGTCCGCGTCCAGCGTGCGGAACACATCCTCAAAGCCTTTTTTAAGGCAGGCGCGCAGGCCGTTGACATTCCAGCTGATGAATTTCATTGATAGACTCCTTTTTTAGCCTCCCCCGTCAAAGGGTAGCTTTTTGCTATACTTTTTTCATTGCGCTCTTTTGCCATGCACCGCTGGCAAAGCGGATCACAAAGCAGGTCACGCGGCAGATCCAGTCCACGACCATGGCCAGCCAGACGCCGACCGCGCCCATGCCCATATTGACACAGAGGATCCAGCTCAAACCCATGCGCCAGACGATCATCGAGAGGATCGAGGTGAGCATCGTGAACCGCACATCGTTGGCGGCGCGCAGGGCGTTGGGCAGCACAAAGCCGGCCGGCCACAGCAAAATTGCCACACCGTTATGAATCATGACCAGCGTCCATGACAGGGCGCGCGTCTCCGGCGAGAGGGTGTACATGCCCAAAATCCGGTTCAGGAAGAGCAGCACCAGCAGATTCACGGTGCCCTGAGCGATATAATCCCACAAAAGCAGCTTTTTTGTATAATGCTTCGTCTGCTCAAAGTCCTGTGCGCCGACACAGCGGCCCACGACCGTAATCATGGCAAGGCCCATTGCGTTGCCGACGATGCAGCCGACTGCATCGAGATTGTTGGCCACCGCATTGGCCGAGATATGCACCGTGCCGAACAGCGAGATCATCGAGACGACCAGCACCCGGCCAAGCTGGAACAGGCTGTTCTCAAACGCTGAGGGGATGCCGATGTAGAGAATGCCCTTGACGGTGCGCCCCTCCAGCCGGGTAACCGTGCGCGGCGTAATGCGCAGCGCATAGTCCCGCCGGGCGGCCAGTGACAGAATGATGACCGCCCCCACTGCGCGGGAGACCAGTGTGGGCACTGCAACGCCCGCAACGCCCATGCGCAGCACAAAGACGCAGAGCGCGTTGCCGCAGAAGTTGATGGCGTTGACAAGGACCGAGACCTTCATCGACACCGCGCTGTTGCCGGTGGAGCGGAAGATTGCCGCGCCCGCGTTGTAGAGTGCCAGAAACGGAAACGACAGCGCCGTGATCGTAAAGTAGGTCAGGCACGCCTGCATGACATCCTCGCTGATCGTGCCGAAGAAGAGCCGCAGCTGTGCCGTGCGGGTCACAAGGCAGAACACCGCCACCGTCATGCCGAGAATACCGCTGAGCCCCACCAGCTGCCCGGCGCTGCGGGCGGCCTCCTCGGGCCGCTTTGCGCCCAGATGCTGGCTGGTCACGACTGCGCCGCCGGTTGCCAGCGCACCGAACACTGTGATGATAAGCTGGTTGATCATATCCACCAGCGACACGCCGGAGATCGCTGCCTCCCCCACCGAGGAGACCATGACGGTATCGGCCATGCCCACCAGAACACCGAGCGCCTGCTCAATGATAAGCGGCCAGAGCAGTGCCAGCAGCTGTTGGTTTGTAAACAGTCGTTCTTTTTTCACCCCATAGTACATCTCACTTTCCCAGTATGAGTATAGCACAAAAAAATCCCCCGCGCAATGCGCGGGGGCAGAGTTTACTCGTACCGCAAGGCCTCGATGGGATCAAGTTTTGCGGCCTTGTTGGCGGGATAGTAGCCGAAAAATACGCCGATAGCCATGCTGAAGCCGACTGCTACCACGATGGCGGTCAGGCTTGGGCGGGCGGCATAGCCCACGGCCTTGCTCAGCCCCGCGCCGAGGGCCAGCCCCAGCAGGATACCGGCGATGCCGCCGATCAGGCAGAGGATGACGCTCTCGGTGATGAACTGCATCCGGATTGCCGCCGCCGGGGCGCCGAGCGCCTTGCGGGTGCCGATCTCGCGGGTGCGCTCGGTGACGGAGACCATCATAATGTTCATAACGCCGATGCCGCCCACCAGCAGCGAAAGCGCCGCAATGGCGGAGATACCCAGCGATACCGTGCTGAGCATTGAGGACATCGAGTCGAGCAGGCTTGCCAGACTGGAGGCGCTGACCGTCCATGAGTCGTTGCGGGTGTAGTAGCTGGCGAAGAAATCGCCGACCGTATCCACGAACGAGGTCACATTGACCGCCGTGCCGTCCGCCACGACCGTGATGCTCTGGTAACCGGCCCCCGCCCCGGCAATGGACTTTGCCACATCAAGCGGGATATAAAAATCCGTCTGGATCGAATCGTCGTCCGTGCCGGAGAACATGCTGGAATAGCTGTCCTCGGTGTAGCGGTAGACGCCCTCTATATAAAAGGTATACAGGTCCTTGTTGATGGTCAGCGTCACCGCCTTGCCGATGGCATCCTGCGCGGTGCCGCCGATGGCCTGCGCAACGAATTTTTCCGACACACAGGCCACCTTGCGGCCTGCATCCTTGTCATCGTCCAGCCAGCGGCCGTACAAAATCTGCGAATCCGTGTCACGATTTTCCAGCGTGGCGGCGCTGGCACCGCTGACCGTGGCTGTGATGGTCGTGGTCGGGTCGCCGTATTTTGCCACCGTACCGCTGCCGACCTGCTGGGTCAGCTCGATATGATCGACCTTGCCGGGGAAGGCATCCAGAAAATCCTGCATCATCGCATCGGTGATGAGGTCGGCGTCCGACGGCTTGGAGTCCTTGAACCGCCGCAGCGTGACGCCCTGCGCCGTGCCGGAGGTATTGCTTGCGCTTTTCTGCACAACGCTGACTGAAATGTTGCTGGCACCCATACCGGCCATCGAATCGGTGACCGAGCCGGTCATGCTGTTGCCGACCGTTTCGATGGCAATGACCGCCGCTATGCCGATGATGATGCCCAGCATGGTCAGGGCGCTGCGCATCTTGTTGCTTTTTACGCTGGCCAGCGCCATGCCGATATTTTCAAAGAGCTGCACGTTCGCCTGTCCCCTTTCGTTCCCCCACGATCAGCCCATCGCGCAGTGTCAGCACCCGCTGGCACTCCTCGGCCAGCGCAGGGTTGTGCGTGATCAGCACAATGGTCTTGTGGTATTTTTCATGCATTTCGTGAAAGAGGTCCATCACGACACGGCTTGTCTGGCTGTCCAGCGCGCCGGTCGGCTCATCGGCCAGAATCAGCGCAGGCTCGTTGACCATGGCGCGGGCGATGGCCACCCGCTGCTTCTGCCCGCCGGAAAGCTCGTTGGGCTGGTGGCGCATCCGCTCGCCCATGCCGACACGGTCCAGCCAGTCCTTGGCGCGGCGGGCGCGCTCAGCCGCAGGCACACCCGCGTAAAGCATCGGCAGCTCGACATTTTTCAGGGCGCTCTGCCGACCGATCAGGTTGTAGGTCTGGAACACAAAGCCGATCTTGCGGTTGCGGATGGCCGCCAGATCATTGTCATCGGCCTCATGTATGTTCACGCCGTCCAGCACATACTCTCCGGCGGTCGGCTTGTCCAGCACGCCGATAATGTTCATCAGGGTGGACTTGCCCGAGCCGGACTCGCCCACGATCGCAACGAACTCGCCGGGGTAGACGGTCAGGTCGATGCCGTGCAGGATCTCCAGCTCATTGGGCTGGCCGATGTAGTAGCTTTTGCGGATACCGCGCATCGCAATGAGCGGCCGGGCCGGGAGGTCATCCTCCGCCCCAAGCAGGCTCTGCGCGATCGTCTGGGCAAACTGTTCGGTGTTCTGCATCACTGACCTCCCGGCCCGCCGGGACCGCCGTCGGGGCCGCCTGCATCGTCCGTGCGGGTAATCGTCACGCTGGCAGGCATACTGCTGCCGTCCCCCACATAGAGGCTGCCGTCCTCCATCATCTGGGCGGCGCTGTCGGTGCTGCTCTCAATGCCTTGGGTCAGGTCGGCGGTGGCTCGGATGATGTCGCCCTCGTGCAGATCATTGCCGGTGATCTCCACATAATAATCGTTGGTGTCGCCCTCGGTGACGGCGACCTCCTCAAAGGTCATATCGGTGCCCTCGCCGCCGGTCCGGCGCAGCACATAGGCCGTGCCATCCTCGTTCGTGCCCACAGCATCGCGGGGTACGGTAAAGACATCGTCCTTCTCGCTGATGACGATCTCGACCTTGGCGGAGATACCGATGAGCAGGCCGCTGTCCTGCCCGTTGACCGTGACAGTCGCGCCAAAGCTGCCGCTGTCATTCGCCACGGGGTCAATGCGGGTCAGCGTGCCGCTGATGACGGCATCGCCGGTGGCATCGCTTGTGATGCGGCAGGTCATGCCGGTGGACAGCTTGCCGACCGAGCTTGCGGGGATCGTGACCTCCACGGTCAGATTCTCCACATCCTGAATCGTGGCCACTGTGCCGCTGCAGACATCGCCGACTGTGGCGTTCAGGGCGGTGATCGTGCCGTCCATCGTGGCGGTCAGAGTACATTCCTCCAGTGCGGTCTGCAGGCTGGTCAGCTTATCATCCTCGCGCTGGGACTGCGCAAGCTTGGTGGCGGCATCGTCCACATTCCGCGCGGCATTCGTGGCCGACTTCTGGTAGGACTCCTGCGCCTTTTGCAGCGCATCGGCGTAGGTCTGGATGCTCTCGTAGCACTTCTTCACCGCGTCAAAGCCCTGCAGCCCCAGCTCCGGGATGCTGCACTGCGTCTTGGCGATGCTCTCACGGTTTTGATAGTCCTCGATCTGGCCCTGCAGCCCCTCGGCGCGGTCCGTCTCGCCGCTCTGCCGGGCCTGCGTCAGCTGGATCTGCAGGTTGGCAAGGGTGTTCTCGTACCCAGCGATCTCCTCGGCATAGCGGGTGTACCAGTCTGTCACGACCTCGCGGTTCGTCTTGCCGGCGTTGCCGTCCGTGGTCATGGTGCTGTAGTAGTCGTTCAGCCCGAGCCTGTCATAGTCCTGCTGGGCCTTTGCCAGCTCCTGCTGCGCGCTGGCCAGGTCGGTGGCCTGATCCTCCACGCTGCGGGTATAGCTTTTCTCGGCGCTCGTCCGGGTATCGCTGCTGTCAAGCTCGGCGTTGGCGATCTGCTTTTCGACATCGGCGGTGTCCAGCGTAGCGATGATGTCGCCCTTGCGGACCGTATCGCCGACCGCAACATTGACTGCCGTGACCTTGTAGGTCTTGACTGCATCCGCCGCCGTAACGCTGGCGCTGCTGCCCGACTTGACTGTGCCGTTGACATTGACCGAATCGCTCAGCGTTGTTTTGCTCAGCACGGTGGTGCGCACATACTGGTAGGCCGTACCGCCGGCCTGCCGGGCCTTGCCCCGCACACCGGCGATGGCGATGCCCACCGCCAGCAAAACAGCCAAAAAGGCGGTCAGTTTTTTGTGCTTTTTGACCCACGCAAGCGGGTTGTGTTTTGTCTTTGTTTTCTCTGCCATACCGGCTCCCCTTCTTTATGCAGGTGATATTTCAACAAAATGAGTATATCCTGCAAATGTGTTGATTTTTTGAAAGAACCATGAAAAAAGCGGCACATCTTTGGGAAAGTGTGCCGCTGTATAAGGCTTCCCCCTTGGGGGAAGCTGTCTGCGAAGCAGACTGATGAGGGGCAGCCTTGCCATAATAGCCCCTTCATGGGTTACTACCGGAAAGCGCGCCCCTCATCCGGCCTTCGGCCACCTTCTCCCTAGGGAGAAGGCTTTATCTGTATGTTTACCGTTCCTCGCGGAAGTAGGCGAGCCCCAGATGGGCCGGGGGCTGATTTTCCTTTTTCTTGCGCATCGAAACCACGATCAGCACTACGATGGTGACGACATAGGGCAGCATCTGCACAAGGTCAGTCATATAGCTGGCCAGCGTGATGCCGAGCAGGCTGGGCAGGAACTGGTACAGCCAGTAGAGCATACCGAACAGGTAGGCGCCCCAGATGGCGTTGAGGGGCTTCCAAGTCGTAAAGATGACGAGCGCCACGGCCAGCCAGCCCAGCGCCTCGATCTGGCCGGTGGTGGCCCAGATGCCCTGATTGTAGTCCAGCACATAGTACAGGCCGCCGATGCCGCAGATGCCTGCGCCGATGCAGGTAGCCAGATACTTGTAAAGCGTGACATTGATGCCTGCCGCATCCGCCGTGGCGGGATTTTCGCCCACAGCGCGCAGGTTGAGGCCCGCGCGGGTGCGGGTCAGGAACCAGTGCAGCACAACGGCCAGCACGATAGCCGCGTAGGCCAAAAAGCCGTAGGAGAACACGGTCTGCCCCAGCGCACCCAGACCGGACAGGACGGGGAGCTTTGCGCTGAATGCCTTGTTGGCAATGGGGGCGGCAGAGTAGCTGGCACCGTTGAGGATAAAGACGCCGAAGAAGTTTGCCACACCCATGCCGAAGGTCGTCAGCGCCAGACCGGTGACATTCTGGTTGGCGCGCAGGCTGATGGTCAAAAAGGCGTAGATCAGGCCGCCGGCCATGCTGGCCAGAATGGCGCAGGACATGGCGATCAGGATGCTGACAAAGCCGTTGGGGTTGGCGGCGGTATTCTCATACGCCCAGGCGCTGGCAAAGCCGGCAAAGCCGCCCAGATACATGATGCCCGGCACGCCGAGGTTGAGGTTGCCGGATTTTTCGGTCACCGTCTCGCCGAGCGCACCGTACATAATGATCGTACCGAACGGGATGGCACGCATGATCCATGCAATCAAGCTGCTGTGCATATCACTTGCCCTCCTTGTGTGCGCCGCGCGGAATGACGCGGTAGTTGATGAAGAACTCACTGCCGAGGATGAAGAACAGAATGATGCCGGTGATGATGTCGGCGGCATACTCGTTCAGCGAGTAGGCGGAGGCGATCTCCGAGGCGCCGCGCTCAAGAAAAACGAGCAGGAAGGAGATCAGCGCCATATAGAAGGTATTGAACTTTGCAAGCCACGCCACGATGATGGCCGTGAAGCCGCGGCCGCCCGCGCTGGTGGTCGAGATGGTCTGGTCCTTACCGGCCACGATCAAAAAGCCGCAGAGGCCGCAGATCGCGCCGGAGATCAGCATCGTGCGCACCGTGACGCGGCGCACATTGATGCCGGCATAGCGGGCGGTGTTCTCGCTCTCGCCGACAACGCTGATCTCATACCCCTGCTTGGAGTATTTGAGGTAGGCGTACATGACAAAGGTCAGCACCACAACAACGATGATGTTGATGGTGTAGCGCTGGCCCATCAGAATGGGGAACCAGCCCGCCTTGGTGGCCTTGTTCAGCGTGCCCAGACTGGAGGCCTGACCGCGCATGATGTTGGTCATGCAGGCAACAATGCTTGTTGCAACATAGTTCATCATCAGGGTAAAAAGCGTCTCGTTCGTGTTCCAGCGGGCCTTGAACCACGCAGGGACAAAGCCCCACAGCGCACCCGCGGCAATGCTGCCGCCGGCCATGGCCACAAACAGCAGCGGCAGCGGCAGGTTGTTGCCCTGATAGACCATGATGAGGGCGGCGGTCAGGCCGCCGATCAGGATCTGACCCTCACCGCCGCAGTTCCAGAAACGCATCTTGAACGCGGGGGCCAGCGCAATGCCAACGCAGAGCAGCGTAGACAGATCGCGCAGCATCCAGCTGAAGCGGGTCATGTTGGCGAAGGTGCCGCCCCACATAACGCCGTAGACGGCGAGCGGGTTCAGCCCCGTGACAAAAAAGATAAAGACAGCATCCACGACCAGCGCCAGAATGATGGCGATGGCACGGACGGCGATCTTCTGGGGCATCGTGGTGCCCTCGCGCTTGGCAATGCGCAGCAGCGGCTCGCGGGCCGCAGCAGCAGTCTGACTCATGCCTGCTCCTCCTTTACCAGATTGGTCATACGCAGACCGACCTCTTCCTTCGTGGTCTTGCGGCCGTCGAGGATGCCGTTGACCTTGCCGCCGCAAAGCACGACGATGCGGTCGCACAGCTCCAGCAGGACATCCAGATCCTCGCCGACATAAATGACTGCTACACCGCGCTTTTTCTGCTCATTCAGCAGGTGGTAGATCGTGTAGGAGGTGTTGATGTCCAGCCCGCGCACGGCGTAGGCGGTCATCAGCACAATGGGGTCGGCGGCCAGCTCGCGGCCGACCAGCACCTTCTGCACATTGCCGCCCGACAGGCGGGAGACCGGCGTGTTCAGGTCGGGCGTAACGACACCCAGCTCCCGCTTGATCGTCTCGGCCAGTGCAAGGGGGGCCTTGCGGTCCACGATGGGCGAATGGCCCTTGCCGTAGCTTTTCAGCATCATGTTGTCGGTCATGCCCATCGAGCCGACCAGACCCATGCCGAGGCGGTCCTCCGGCACGAAGGAGAGGTGAATGCCCGCCTCGCGGATGGCCTTGGGGCTTTTGCCGACCAGCTGCACGGGGGTGTCGGCATCGGGGGCAAAATACTCGATGCTCGCGCCGCTCTCCGTCGGCTGCAGACCGGCGATGGCCTCAAGCAGCTCCTTCTGACCGTTGCCGGAGATGCCCGCAATGCCGAGGATCTCGCTGCCGTACACCGTAAAGGACGCATCGTCAAGGACGGTGATGCCGTCCGCGCTGCGCACGGTCAGGTGCGACAGCGCAAGCCGCTTGACCGGATCGACCGGCTCGGGGCGCTCGATGTTCAGCTCGACCTTCTCACCGACCATCATCTCGGTCAGCTTGGCCTCATCGGCATCCTTGGTGGCAATGTCGCCGACATACTCACCCTTGCGCAGGATGGCCACGCGGTCGCTGATGGACAGTACCTCGTGCAGTTTGTGGGTAATGATGATGACCGCCTTGCCATCGGCCTTCATGTTGCGGATGACGCTGAAGAGCTTCTCGGTCTCCTGCGGGGTCAGAACAGCCGTCGGCTCGTCCAGAATCAGAATATCCGCGCCGCGGTAAAGCACCTTGACGATCTCGAGCGTCTGCTTCTGGCTGACGCTCATCTCATAGACCTTCTGGTTGAGATCGAGGTTGAACTCATACTTCTCGCAGATGGCGCGGGCCTTGTCGTGGACACGCTTGAGGTCGAATTTATCCTTGCCGCCCATCGACAGAGCGATATTCTCGGTAGCCGAGAATACATCGACCAGCTTGAAATGCTGGTGGATCATACCGATGCCGAGGTCCAGCGCATCGCGCGGGGAGCGGATGGTCACCGCCTCATCACCGACATAGATCTCGCCCTCATCGGGGAAATAGATGCCGGCGATCATATTCATCAGGGTCGTTTTGCCGCTGCCGTTCTCGCCCAGCAGGGCCAGTATCTCGCCGCGGCGCACACCCAGAGAGACATCCTTGTTGGCCACGACAGTGCCAAAGGTCTTGGTAACGTGCTCCAAGCGCACAGCATATTCGTTCTGCGCCATTATGCAGGCTCCTTTCGGATTATAATAAGGTAGGAACAATTTGTAGTTTGTAGGGGGCCGAGGAAAGGCTTCCCCCTCGGGGGAAGCTGTCTGCGAAGCAGACTGATGAGGGGCAACCTTGCCATATTGCGGCCTTACGGGGCGGCAGCCGCAGCCCCGCCCCTCATCCGGCCTTCGGCCACCTTCCCCCAAGGGGGAAGGCTTTCTTTCTATAACCGCCAAAAGGGAAGGCCGCGGTTTCACCGCAGTCTTCCCTTATAGATTCAGACAGAATCAGGCGACGGGGTCAGCGTCCTCGATGATGCCATCGATGCGCAGGGAGAACGTCGGGGCAGCGCGCAGCTCGCCCTCATGGAAGTAACCGTCAGAGACAGCCTCCTTGGTCTCACCCTGATACACGGCAACGGGGCTGCCGGTGCTGAAATCATAGTAGGTCAGATCGACCGGGCAGGAGGTGACTTCCTTGCCGTCAACGGTGAACTTGCTGGTGTCGAACACACGCAGGCTGCCGTCCTTCAGTGCTGCCTCAACCTCGGCAACCTTGGCGGCAGTGCCCTCGGCAGTCTCGGGTCCCAGCTCGGTGATGGCAACGGCGCCATCCTCATAGCCCTTGCACCAGTTCTGGGGGATGCTGCCGTTCTGGGCGCCCTCGATCAGCTCCTTGTAGCAGACGCTCCACACATTGGTGGCGGAGGTCAGCGCGGCGGTGGGGGCGGTGGAGAGCATGTCGATGTTGTAACCGACAGAGTAGCAGATCTTACCGGCATCCTTCAGCTTCTGGGTGGCGGCGGGGGCACCGGTGGAGTCGGCGTGCTGGCCGATGATGACCGCACCGTTGGCGATCAGGGCCTCAGCGGCAGCGCCCTCCTTGTCGATGTCGAACCAGGAGTTGGTGTACATGACCTCCATCTGGACATCGGGGTAGATGCTCTGAACGCCAAGGAAGAAGGCGGTGTAGCCGGAAACGACCTCGGCGTAGTTGTAAGCGCCGACATAGCCGATCTTGACCTTGCCGTCAGCAGTGAAGCTGTCGGGCTGGGCCTCGGGGGTCAGGGTGCCGGACTCGACCAGCTCCTTGATCTTCATACCGGCAACCACACCGGAGACATAGCGGCTCTGGTACACAGAGGTGAAGGCGTTGTAGAAGTTGTCGCAGCGGGAGATGGCAGCAAAGTCGCCGGTCATGGCGACAAAGTTGACATCGGGGTACTTCTCAGCCTCCTCGACCATGTAGGTCTGGTGGCCGTAGGAGTTGGAGATGATCAGGTTGCAGCCCTGACCGACCAGGTCCTCTGCTGCATCGGCGGTCTCGCCGCCCTCGGGGATCTTGTACTTCCAGACGATCTGGTCATTGCTCATGCCCAGCTCGGCAGCGGCCTCCTTGATGCCGTTGATATGTGCGGCGCTGTAGCCCTCGGTCTCATCGCCCAGAACGATGACGCCGATCTTGACATCAGGCGCTGCGTTCGTGCTGCTGCCCTCGGCAGTGGCCGTGGTGCCGGCGGCACTGCTGGCGGCAGTGTTAGCGGTGGAACCGCAGGCGGCCAGGCTGAACACCATAGAGGCGGCCAGCAGAATGCCCATCAGTTTCTTCATGTGTGTTGTTCCTCCCTGTAATATCTGCATATAAAAGGCAAAATGCGCCGTTTCGTGTCGGACCGTGCCGGGAATCGACGCACTGTGCTATCTTGCAGAACTCATTGTAGCCGCTTTACACAGCTTTTGCAATAAGTTTTAAATTTTTGTGAAAAGTTTGGCGAAAGCGGTAAATGTTTTGCGCACGCGGACACTGCCATGAGCAGGACGCACAAAGAAAAGCAGCAAAAGTCATACTGTTTGCACAAAATGTATGACTTTTGCTGCTTATTTCCGCTGTTGTTCCTGTTACCGCTTATGGATAAATTTTTTATCCAGCCCCTGCTTTACGGCGGCGTTCAGCACCATCCATGTCAGAAAGACCTCAATGGGCAGCATGATGGTGTTTTTCACCGCGCCGGAGGTCATGTAGTAGAGGTAGCCCTTGCCGTAGAGCATCGCCTTCCAGACGCTGCCCAGCAGCACATTGCTGCCGTAGTTGATGATGAGCCGTGTGATGATGATGCGCGGCAGCGTGGGCTTTTGCCGGTAGAGCATGACGCCGTAGATCAGACCCGACAGCACAGCCGAGATCAGGTAGCCGGGGAAATACGGCTCACCGTAGCCAGCCAGCAGAAAGCCCACCGAGTCGATGATGGCACCCGCCATCATACCGGTCACCGGGCCGTAGCACATGCACCCCAGCGAGACAGCCAGAAAGCTGAAATAGATTTTAAGGCTTGGCCCCATCAGGTAGATGGGCATGCTTTCCAGCACGATGGAGATCGCGCAGACAAGCCCTGCAAAGGCCAGCACCCGCGGGTTCTTCAGCTCATTGCGGGCGGTGCGCCAGTAGGCGCCGGAAAAGACGGACAATTTTTCTTCGCACATAAAAAATCCTCCTTTGTGCGTTGCCGCACAAGGGAGGAGGCAATTTGACAGGATGTGTACAACGCCACATCCGCCGTTGCACACCGTCATGCAGCAGTGGGATGCGGAACCGGCACCGCGGGCCTTACGGCCGCTTCGTCCTGCCACAACTCCCCGTTGGTCAGGCACTTCGGGGCATGACGCCCCACGCGCAGGTTCCTACTCTGCGATATCGCTTTTATTATACACAGGTTTTAGGAAAATGCAAGAATAAGTTTTGGGGTAAGCCCGCGCAATAAGGCGCCCCACGCAGTGGGGAGCTGGCCGAGTTTACGAGGCCTGAGGGGCTTTGGGCAGCTTTCCCCTTACTGCCCGCTTGCACCGTAGTTAGCCAGCACACGGGCGCTGGGGTCGCTGACATCGCAGTGCGGCCATGCGCGGTTGGGCATCCAGTAGTCAACGATCATGCCGGCCTGACCGGGGTAGTATTTCTCAAAAAGCTCACGGTAGAGCAGGCTTTCCTTGGTAAAGGGGCGGCAGTAGCTGTAGCGGCCGCAGCGCTCGGCAAACTCGCGGTCCGTGTAGACAGTCTCGGCGTATTCCTTCAGATCGTCCACCATCGAGTGGCCTACCGCATCGCTGAAGGCGGCCTTCTCACGCCAGAGGATGCTCTCGGGCAGCCAGTCCCCCTCAAACGCCTTGCGCAGCAGGTACTTGCCCTTGCCGTAGGTGTTCAGCTTCTTTTCTGGGTCGATAGCCATGACATACTTGACAAAATCCAGATCACCAAACGGCACGCGGGCCTCCAGACTGTTGACGCTGATCGAGCGGTCGGCGCGCAGGACATCGTACATATACAGCTCCCGGATGCGCTTCTGGCTCTCGGTCTGGAAGGCGGCAGCGCTCGGCGCATAGTCGGTGTACTTGTAGCCGAACAGCTCATCGGAGATTTCGCCGGTCAGCAGCACCCGGATGTCGGTATGCTCATGGATGTATTTGCAGACAAGGTACATGCCCACCGAAGCGCGGATCGTTGTGATGTCCCAAGTGCCCAGCATCGCAATGACATCCTCGAGCGCGCGCAGCACGATCTCCCGGTTGATGATGACCTCGGTGTGGTCAGCATGGAGATAGTCGGCCACCTGCCTGGCATATTTCAGGTCGATGGCGTCCTCGCTCATGCCGATGGCAAAGGTGCGGATCGGCTTGCCGAGTTTTTTGGCGGCAATGGCGCAGACCAGACTGGAATCCAGCCCGCCCGACAGCAGGAACCCGACGGGGGTGTCGGCGTCAAGGCGCTTATCCACACCGGCCACAAGCTTTTCCCGGATGTTCGTCAAAATCTCGGGCAGCTCGTCCTGCGTATAGGCCGGGGTGTCGGCAATATCGCAGTACCGCACAAACTGGCCGTTGCAGTAGTAGCTGCCGATCGGGAACGGATAGATCTTTTTGCACAGTCCCACAAGGTTTTTCGCCTCGGATGCAAAGGCAATATGCCCGCTCTCGCTGTAGCCGTAGAACAGCGGACGGATGCCGATGGGGTCACGCGCGGCGATAAGCAGCTTTTTGCGGCTGTCGTAGAGGATCATTGCAAACTCGGCGTCCAGATGCCTGAACATAGCAAGACCGTACTTATAGTAGAGCGGCAGGATGATCTCGCAGTCGGAGTCAGACGCAAAGGTGTACCCCTCGGCCTCCAGCTCGGCCTTGACAGGGCGGAAGCCGTACAGCTCGCCGTTGCAGGCCACGCAGTCCGCGCCGCGGGTGAAGGGCTGCATCCCCTCCGGCGTCAGGCCCATGATGGCCAGACGGCCGAAGCCCAGCAGGCCGAACTCGGTCTCGATGACGCGCTGGTCGTCAGGACCGCGGCTGGCGGTGCGCAGCAGATACTCGGTAAAGGTTTCCTTGGGCAGATCATGCCCGGCATAGCCCATGATACAGCACATTTTCGGTGACACTCCTTTTTATACTTCCAACACCAGTTGCTGCGAACGGCAATAAAAAAAGACAGCCCATCCGCCCTGTATTAGGACGAATCGCTGTCTTGGATCCGCGGTGCCACCTAAATTACCGCAGCCGAAATACAGGCATACGGTCACTTTTTCCGTACGCGTTCACCTTTGAAACGCTGCCGCTGTAACGCACGGCCTGCGGCGCACCCTACTCCCCTGCCGGGTTTCAGGCGGCGGCTCCGGGGTGTTCCTTCGCGCCCTGTCCCCGTCCCGACTTACACCATGCGTCAGGCTCTCTGTGCGGATCTTGGGCGGTACTTTTCCCCATCAACGCTTTTGTTGAGTAAAGAATAACACGGTCGTGCAGTCCTGTCAAGAATAAATTTCAGATTTTTGGGCGTCCGCCCTGTTTTTTTCAGCGGGTCGGCGGCGCAGCAGGTGCGCCGTGCTTCGTCATCTTGCACAACTTTGCCCCGGCTTCGCAATTTTTGCAAGGTTGCCGAACGATTCTTGCAAATATTCGTGATGCAAAATTCCATACTATGGAACGCTATTCCATCTGCTGAATTTTGCCGCGCACTGCCGTTCCACCCTGCGGAATCGCACCGTTCTGCCGCCCGCGCCGTATCTAAGCAACCGCCGCAATGGTAAATGCCGCCGCCGCATGGTACACTGAGGATGACGAAATTCGTGTGCTTCGCGGCGCCTCTACCCGGCCGGAAGCATCCCACAAACCAGAGGCAAGCACTGCTTGCAGGAGGAAAACCATGGCAAAAAACGCAATCGTCGGTCAGTCCGGCGGCCCGACTTCCGTTATCAACGCAAGTCTCGCCGGTGTCTATGAAAGCTGCAAGCGCCGCGGCGCGGGCAAGATCTACGGCATGCTGCACGGCGTTGCCGGCCTTTTGGAGCGCCGCACCTGCGTGCTGGATGACAAGCTGAAGACTGCGCTGGACATCGAGCTGCTCAAGCGCACCCCGTCCAGCTACCTCGGCTCCTGCCGCTACAAGCTGCCCGACTGGCACACCGCCGAGGGCGAGGCCGTCTATGTTCGGCTGTTTGAGATTCTGAAGGAGCTGGACATCGGCTACTTCTTCTACATCGGCGGCAACGACTCAATGGATACCATCGGCAAGCTGGCCGACTACGGCGCACACATCGGCAGCGACATCCGTTTTATGGGCGTGCCCAAGACGATCGACAATGACCTGATGGTCACCGACCACACCCCCGGCTACGGCAGCGCCGCCAAGTACATCGGCGTTGTCATGAAGGAGATCATCCGCGATGCCACGGTCTACGGCACGAAGTATGTGACGATCGTTGAGATCATGGGCCGCAACGCCGGCTGGCTGACCGCCGCCGCCGCACTGGCCAAGGCCGAGGACTGCGAGGGCGTGGATATGATCTGCCTGCCGGAGGTTCCCTTCAATGTGGACCACTTTGTGGAGAAGGTCGAGCGGATGCAGAAGGAGAAGCCCAGCATCGTCATCGCCGTATCCGAGGGCGTCAAGCTGGAGGACGGCCGCTATGTCTGCGAGCTGGCCGATGATGTACACGCAGTCGATGCCTTCGGCCACAAGGCCCTGACCGGCACGGCGCGCTTTTTGGCCAACACGGTCGCCCGCCGTCTGGACACCAAGACCCGCTGCATCGAGCTTTCGACCCTGCAGCGCTGCGCCGGCCACCTGACCAGCCGCACCGACATCACCGAGGCCT
>ENA-OWPB01002006-OWPB01002006.1-human-gut-metagenome-genome-assembly--contig:-NODE-2006-length-15611-cov-4.358961_pt1 | contig 15611 bp, 11 predicted proteins | sample MGYA00248260_ERZ651838 | MGnify/ENA primary metagenome ERZ651838 (study PRJEB26924, sample SAMEA4378304) | human gut metagenome | biome: human gut; feature: human-associated habitat; material: faeces...
AAAGAAGTAAGACCCCTTGAAGACGACGAGGTAGATAGGGCAGAGGTGGAAGTGCAGTAATGTATGGAGCTGACTGCTACTAATAGGTCGAAGGCTTAACCAAGCACGAAAGTGCGAGGTTCAGGATAGAAGAAAAAGATGTAGGATTTATGGTCTGTATGCGGTTTTGAAGGTATATGAGTAGATTCCGTAAATAATCAGAAATGGTTATTTACGGTTTTTTTATTTATTTTCAAATATTTTTTAAATATAAACAGCTTTCTAAGAAATTTTATACACAAATGTTGAAAAATTATGCTGTATATAATAAAATGATGCAGTGTCAAAAAGTCTTATCTTAGTTGCAAGATAAGGCATGGGCACAACATAGAAATTGTGTTATGATATATATTACAGTTTACAGACAAGATATTTGACAAATTTAGAATGTAAATGACAGAAAGGGAAAAACATGACAGAAGAAATAAGACAGGAAATTCAGAAATCCGCACAGGAGGCAGATCTGGTATTGGTGGGAATCGGAACAGAATTCAGTAAAAAAAATGCCAGGAAAGAAGAGATCATGGAAGCTTACCGGAAACTGGCGGATCTTTTAAAAGGAAAAAATTATTTTTTACTGACGGTAAACACGGATGATCTGATTTTTGAATCAGCAATCGATTCGGAACGTATCGTAGCACCATGCGGCAGCGACAAGACCGGCAATGTGGTGACAAACGATGACTACGATGAGTCCTGGTATATGCCGCAGTGGGAGAAATATACGAAGTGGCTCCAGGGAACCGTAAATAAAAAGGTATGTGTTTTGGAGCTTGGTGTTGGTTTTGAATATCCGACGGTGATCCGTTTTGCTTTTGAGAAGATTGTATATTTTAATCAGAAATGTCATATGTACCGTATTCATGAGAAATTTGCACAACTGACTCCGGAAATCAAGGATCGAACAACGGCAGTAAAAGAAAATGCAGTAAAGCTTTTGCTTGAGGATGGAGCAGATGTCAGATAATCATCGACAGGATTTTGCAAATATGATATGATGATGTGGGAGAGAATTGCGTAGTAATGAGTAACAGAATTTACTTGTAACACTTATATCATATGATAGGTATAAATATATATCCTCTGGCAGATTGCAGAGGTATTCTTGAATTTGAAAGGTGATAAGAAGCGATGATAGCGATTATTGATTACGATGCCGGTAACCTGAAAAGTGTGGAAAAAGCTTTGCAGAGTATTGGTGAAGATACGATCGTTTCCAGAGACAGGGAAGAGATACTGAGAGCAGATAAAGTGATCCTTCCGGGCGTAGGATCATTTGGTGATGCCATGAAGAAGCTCAGAGACTATAAACTGGACGAAGTGATAAAAGAAGTAACCGAAAGCGGAAAGCCATTTCTTGGTATCTGTCTTGGATTGCAGCTTCTGTTTGAGAGAAGTGAAGAAACACCTGGTGTAGAGGGACTTGGTATTTTAAAAGGCGAAATTTTGAGAATCCCAGATCATGAAGGGCTGAAGATTCCGCATATGGGATGGAATTCTCTGGAGCTTATCAATCAGGGCAGACTGTTTCAGAATCTTCCGGCAGATCCGTATGTCTATTTCGTGCACTCTTATTATCTGAAAGCAGAGGAGCCGGAGATCGTAAAGGCGACTACCTGGTACAGCACCACGATCCATGCATCGGTAGAAAAGGGAAATATTTTTGCATGTCAGTTCCATCCGGAGAAGAGCAGTGATGTCGGACTGCAGATCCTGCGGAATTTCGCAGCGATCGGAAAGGAGGAAAACGGATATGTTTACGAAAAGAATCATTCCATGTCTGGATGTTCATAACGGCCGCGTGGTAAAAGGTGTGAATTTTGTGAATCTGCGGGATGCCGGGGATCCGGTGGAGATTGCGGCAGCTTATGATAAGGCCGGAGCCGATGAACTGGTATTTCTGGATATCACAGCCTCTTCGGATGCCAGAAATACGGTTGTTGATATGGTACGAAAAGTAGCTGAGAAAGTATTTATTCCATTTACCGTCGGCGGAGGCATCCGAACCGTAGAAGATTTTAAGGTGCTTCTGCGTGAAGGGGCAGACAAGATTTCCATCAATTCTTCGGCGATCAATACACCGGAGCTGATCAGTCAGGCGGCAGATAAATTTGGCAGCCAGTGTGTGGTTGTAGCGATTGATGCAAGAAGAAGAGAAGACGGAAGTGGTTGGAATATCTACAAAAACGGCGGCAGGATCGATGTCGGTATCGATGCGGTAGAATGGGCAATGAAAGTGGATAAATTGGGTGCAGGAGAAATTCTTCTGACCAGTATGGACTGCGATGGAACAAAAGCAGGTTACGATCTGGAACTGACCAGAACAATTGCAGAAAATGTTTCCATACCGGTGATTGCGTCCGGAGGAGCCGGCACGATGGAGCATTTTTGTGATGCACTGACGGAAGGAAAAGCAGATGCAGCTCTTGCAGCGTCTCTCTTCCATTATAAGGAGCTGGAAATCCGTCAGGTAAAAGAATATCTGCGAGATCGGAAGGTACCGGTAAGACTGTAAGAGAAGTATCATCAGAAAAATATAGCAGTAAAATGCCAGGATAAGGAGGCAAAATTATGGCACCGATCAGTAATGACTGGCTGGAACCGCTGAAACCGGAGTTCCGTAAGCCATATTATGCAAAATTATATAAAACAGTGATGGATGAATATCATACGAGAAGAATTTATCCTCCGGCAGATGATATTTTTAATGCATTTGCCTTAACACCACTTAAGGATGTCAAAGTTGTAATTTTAGGGCAGGATCCTTACCATGGGGATGGACAGGCACATGGACTTTGTTTTTCGGTGAAACCAGAGGTAGAGATACCGCCGTCTCTTGTAAATATTTATAAAGAACTGCACGATGACTGTGGCTGTTATATCCCGGATAATGGGTATCTGACGAAATGGGCGAAACAGGGAGTATTGCTGCTGAACACGGTTCTGACCGTGCGTGCACATCAGGCAAATTCCCACAGGGGGATTGGATGGGAAGAATTTACCGATGCAGCAATCCGCATCCTGGATCAGCAGGATCGTCCAATGGTATTTCTGCTGTGGGGCAGACCGGCTCAGATGAAAAAATCCATGCTGCACAGAAATCCGAAGCATCTGATCCTGGAAGCACCGCATCCAAGTCCGCTTTCAGCATATCGCGGATTTTTTGGCTGCAAACATTTCAGCCAGACAAATGAATTTTTAAAAGCAAACGGTCTGGAGCCAATCGACTGGCAAATCGAGAACCGTGCGGAGCAAAAGACAGAAGAATAAGCAGAATCGTTTGAAGTGACCAGACTTCATAGAGCGTATAAAGAGTATCAGAATACAAAAAAGCAGAGTACATGATTTTGTTATCATAGTGGCTCTGCTTTTTTATACTCTGGCATTTTGTTATTTTTTCAGGTTTTTATTTGCTGTGGAGAGCATCAGTTTGATTCGGTTCAGCTGATTTACTTCACTGGCACCTGGATCGTAGTCGATGGCAACGATATTGGACATCGGATACTGGTGACGCAGTTCTTTGATGACACCTTTGCCGACTACGTGGTTCGGCAGGCATCCAAATGGCTGTGTGCAGACGATGTTGTTGACACCGCTGTGGATCAGCTCTAACATCTCTCCGGTCAGGAACCAGCCTTCACCGGTCTGATTTCCGTTGGAAACGATCGGTTTTGCATAACCAGCCAGATCCTGGATATGTGCAGGTGGATCAAAATGTTTGCTTGCTGCAAAAGCTCTGGCAGCCGGTTTGCGGAAATATTCTAACAGAGCGATACCGGCATTTCCAATGGTTGCGGAAGATTTCTTCATGCCAAGATTTTCTGCTTTAAAGTTCGTGTTGTAGAAACAGTAGAGCAAAAAGTCGATCAGATCCGGCATCACCGCTTCAGCCCCCTCGGATTCCAGCAGATCTACCAGATGATTGTTGGCAGCCGGCAGGAATTTTACCAGAATTTCTCCTACAATGCCGACGCGAGGTTTTTTCTCATCTGTAATCGGCAGGTTATCGAAGTCATGGATAATATCACGACACAGCTTTTTGAACTGTCCCATAGTCGGATGCTTGGAAGAGACAAAATCTTTGCAGACTTTTTCCCATTTTTCATGCATGGCATTTGCGGAACCTTTGACTTTTTCATAAGGACGCATACGGTAGAGACAACGCATGAAAATATCGCCGAAGATCACACCGTACAGACCACGCATCACAAGACTGTAGCTGATTTTAAATCCCGGATTTTTCTCAAGACCGCTCAAATTGATGGAGATGACAGGGATCTGTTCCATGTCTGCCTTTTTCAGGGCACGGCGGATAAAGCCGATATAATTGCTGGCACGGCAGCCGCCGCCTGTCTGGGAAATCAGAACGGCAGTCTTATTTAAGTCATATTTACCGGACAACAAGCTGTCCATAATCTGGCCGACAACGATCAGAGAAGGATAGCAAGCATCGTTGTTGACATATTTCAGTCCCATATCCACAGCCTGACGGTCATCGTTCTGCATGACAACGAGGTTGTAACCGGCTGCACGGAATGCAGATTCCAGGATGTTAAAGTGGATCGGAGACATCTGCGGGCAGAGGATTGTGTAGTCTTTTCGCATTTCTTCGGTAAATACAACACGGTCGAAATTGGAAGCGACGATCTCACGTGGCAGATTCTGTTCTCTGCGGATACGCAGGGCAGCAATCAAGGAACGTACACGGATACGGGCAGCTCCTAAGTTGTTTACTTCATCAATCTTCAGACAGGTATAGATCTTGCCGGAGTTTGAAAGGATATCGTTGACACAGTCTGTAGTAACGGCATCCAGTCCGCATCCGAAAGAGTTCAGCTGGATCAGGTCAAGATCATCTCTTGTCTTGACAAAGTTGGCTGCGGCATACAAACGGCTGTGGTACATCCACTGATCCATAACGATCAGAGGGCGTTCCGGCAGATTGCGGTTGGATACAGAATCTTCGGTCAGAACAGCCAGACCGTAAGAATTGATCAGTTCCGGGATGCCGTGGTTGATCTCAGAATCGATGTGGTACGGGCGGCCTGCAAGCACAATGCCGTGGCGGCCGTTTTCTTTCATCCATTTTAAAGTTTCTTCGCCTTTGTCGTACATCGCCTGCCTTGTGCGGGCAAGTTCCTGCCATCCAGTCTTTACAGCGGCACGGACTTCCTCTTTTGGAATGTCAGGGAAGGCTTTGATCATCTGTTTGCAGATGGTATCTTCACTGGCAAAAGAGAGGAACGGATTTTCAAAACGGATCGAGCCGTCTTTTAACTCATCAATATTATTTTTGATATTTTCCGCATAGGATGTTACGATCGGACAGTTGTAATGGTTGTTAGAGTCCGGGAATTCATTTCGCTCATATGGAATACACGGGTAGAAAATGAAAGGAACTCCCTGTTTGATCAGCCAGGTTACATGTCCGTGGGCAAGCTTTGCCGGGTAGCATTCGGATTCGCTTGGAATGGACTCGATGCCAAGCTCATATATCTTTCTGGTGGATGGCGGAGAAAGTACCACGCGATATTTCAGAGCCGTGAAAAATTCAAACCAGAATGGATAATTTTCGTACATATTGAGGACACGCGGGATGCCGACGGTACCTCTTACTGCTTCATCTGCCTCCAGTGGTTTACGGTCAAACAGAAGCTTGTTCTTATATTCGAACAGGTTCGGGATTTTCTCTTTATTTCGCTCTTTTCCGATACCACGCTCACAGCGGTTTCCGGTCACAAACTGACGGCCCCCGGTAAAACGGTTGATGGTCAGGCGGCACTGGTTGGTACAGCCTTTGCATTTTGCCATGGTGGTCGTGAACTGCAGATGATTGATCTTGTCGATGGAGAGCATGGTGGTCTCTACACCGTCCTGATAACGCTCACGGGCGATCAGTGCAGCACCGAAAGCACCCATGATACCGGCGATATCCGGGCGGATTGCTTCACATCCGGCAATCTTTTCGAAACTGCGAAGAACGGCATCGTTGTAGAACGTACCGCCCTGCACAACGATGTGTTTGCCAAGCTCAGAAGCATCGGAAACTTTGATTACTTTATAAAGAGCATTTTTGATAACCGAATAAGCAAGCCCGGCAGAAATATCAGCGACTTCTGCCCCTTCTTTCTGAGCCTGTTTTACCTTTGAGTTCATAAATACGGTGCAACGGGTACCAAGGTCGATCGGGTTCTTGGCAAAAAGAGCGGCTTTTGCAAAATCCTGTACACTATAATTCAGAGATTTGGCAAACGTTTCGATAAAAGAACCGCATCCGGAAGAACATGCTTCGTTCAGCTGTACACTGTCAACGGTCTGATTTTTGATCTTGATACATTTCATATCCTGACCACCGATATCCAGGATGCAGTCTACATCCGGATCAAAGAATGCAGCGGCATAATAATGAGATACCGTCTCTACTTCGCCCTCGTCGAGCAGGAGAGCGGCCTTGATCAGTGCCTCGCCGTAACCGGTTGAACAGGAACGGACGATCTTGGCAGTGTCAGGCAGCTTTTTGTAAATATCCTGGATTGCACGAATCGTAGTCTTTAACGGGCTGCCGTTGTTGTTACTGTAGAAAGAATAAAGCAGAGCACCGTCTTCTCCGACCAGAGCAGCTTTTGTCGTGGTAGATCCGGCATCAATACCAAGATAGCAGTTTCCTTCGTACGTTTCCAGATCGCCGGTCATAACGTTATACTGACTCTGACGTTCTGAAAATTCCTCATATTCTTCTTTGGAAGCAAACAAAGGATCCATACGGGCAACCTCAAATTCCATGTGGATGGTGCCGGAAAGTTTCTGGATCAGTGCAGAAAGGGATGTTATAACATCCTCCTTATAATTAAGGGCTGAACCGATTGCAGCAAACAGGTGAGAATTTTCTGGTGTGATCGCATGTTCGTCATCCAGCTTTAGGGTGCGGATGAAAGCAGCTTTCAGCTCTGTTAAAAAATGAAGCGGTCCGCCTAAAAATGCCACATGTCCGCGAATCGGTTTTCCGCAGGCAAGACCGCTGATCGTCTGGTTTACAACGGCCTGGAAAATAGAAGCCGACAGGTCTTCTTTCGTAGCCCCTTCGTTGATCAGAGGCTGAATATCTGTCTTAGCAAATACACCGCAGCGGGCGGCGATTGGATACAGAGCTTTATAATTTTTTGCATAGTCATTCAGCCCAGAAGCGTCGGTCTGCAGAAGCGAAGCCATCTGATCGATAAAGGATCCGGTTCCGCCGGCACAGATACCATTCATACGCTGCTCTACATTTCCACCTTCAAAATAAATAATTTTTGCATCTTCACCGCCAAGCTCGATCGCTACATCTGTCTGCGGAGCATAGTCCTGAAGAGCAGTAGAAACAGCAATAACTTCCTGAACAAAAGGAATACCAAGATGCTTGGCAAGGGTAAGACCGCCGGAGCCGGTGATCATCGGCGAGAGCGAAAGTTCACCGAGGCTGTCATATGCTTTTTTCAGAAGTGCAGAGAGCGTCTCCTGGATATTGGCATAATGGCGTTCATAATCAGAGAAAAGAAGTTCGTTTTTCTCATTCAAAATAGCAACCTTAACGGTTGTGGAACCGATATCGATTCCTAAAGTATGAAGTTTTGTCTGATTCGTATTCATATTCATAAATTTAAAATCCTTATGTAATGATGTTTGATCCGGGATCCGGACAGAAAACAGCCGTTTCCTGATCCACCTATTATAATAGGAAAAGATACCCGAAAAAAGATACAAAGTTCATTATACGACAAACTTTTTGAAATATCAAATGTTTTGATGATGTTTCGCATTTTTTTAGAAACAAAAAAATAAAGTTTTCCTTAAGCAAAAATATTGTAATTCATCGCATAATATGGCATAATGGAAAAGTAAATGCTTAAAAATCAAAATAGGAAAACGAATACGAGGACAAGGAAAAGAAAAAGATACAGAGGAGAAAACTATGCAGATATTTTCAATGATTTTATCACTTCTATGTGGAGTAGCACTGTTTTTATTCGGAATGTCACTGATGGGCGACGGACTCAAGATGGTCGCCGGAAATAAACTGGAAGCATTTTTATATCGAATGACGAACACGCCGATCAAGGGTGTGGCACTTGGTACGGCAGTTACCAGTGTGATCCAGTCATCTTCGGCAACGACAGTTATGGTGATCGGTTTTGTAAACTCCGGTATGATGAAGCTGAAACAGGCGATCGGTATCATCATGGGAGCCAATATTGGTACCAGTATCACAGGATGGATCTTGTGTCTGTCCTATATTCAGGGTTCCGGCGGGATCGCAAGTATTTTTTCAACAGCGACGATATCTGCCGTTGTAGCAGTGGTCGGTATTATTTTCCGCATGTTTGGGAAACGCTCCGTACATAAAAATATGGGCAATATCATGCTGGGTTTTGCTGTTTTGATGACAGGTATGCAGATGATGAGCGGGGCTGTTTCTCCGCTTCGTGAAAACCAGATGTTTATCAATATGCTCACAATGTTTTCCAATCCGCTTGCCGGTATCCTGGTCGGTATTTTATTTACCGCAGTGCTGCAGAGTGCTTCTGCGACCGTTGGTGTACTGCAGGCGTTGTCCGTGACCGGAATCCTGACTTTTGCAAGCACGTTCCCGATCGTACTTGGTATCGGTGTCGGTGCGGCCTGTCCGGTTCTGATCTCTGCAATCGGAGCAAATAAGAATGGTAAAAGAACAGCCCTTGTTTATCTGATCAATGACCTGTTCGGACTGATCATGTGGGCAGTGGTCTTCTATTCCCTGAACGCCGTGATCCATTTTACGTTTATGGATCAGGTGATGACACCGGTGAGCATTGCACTTTTAAATACCGTATTCCGTTTGGTGACTGTGTGTATTCTGTTCCCGTTTATCAATAAGATCGAAAAACTGGTGTGCTGGCTGGTGAAAGACAGTGCCGAAGAGCTGGAAGACGAGGCAGATTTCGATCTGCTGGAGGAACGTCTTTTGAGTTACCCGGCACTGGCGATCGGACAGTGTCACCGTGCCATGAACGGTATGGCAAAGAAGGTCCGCAAAAACGTAAACCGTGCCATGAACCTTTTAAATGACTATCAGCAGGACAAGTTTGACAAAGTCCAGAGAAAAGAGGACCTGATCGATAAGTATGAAAGCCGTCTGGGCGAATATCTGGTTCAGCTCACAAAAAGAGAGATGAATACGGCACAGACAAGACAGGTTTCCCTGTATCTGCATACGATCAACGACTTTGAACGTATCGGAGATCATGCATCCTATATTGCCCATATGTCAAATGAAATGCATGAAAATCATACCCAGTTTTCGGAAGAAGCATGGGATGAGCTGAATGTTGCTATGGAAGCTGTGCGTGAAGTAATCAATATCACTTACGATGCTTTTTTAAATGATGACAAAGAAGAGGCACAGAGAATTACACCGCTTGGTATGGTTATCGGCAGACTTTGCGATGAACTGAAAATGCATCACGTAGCCAGAATGAGCAAAGGCGGATGCGGTCTGGAAGAAGGAGCAGTCTTTACTGACCTTCTGAACAGCTTCAATCGTATCGCATCCCACTGTGCAAGTGCAATGGTGGCATTGCTTAAGGGCGATGAAATGGACACAGATATCCATATCCATGACTCCAAAATCTATCCGACGGATAATTGGGAATATTATTCTTATCTGAATGAATATAATCAGAAGTATGATATCAAAAGCAAGAGCGAGAGCCATATCAGAAGTATGGAGCCGGAAGAAGTAGAATAGAAAAGTAAAAAGATATCCGTTCGGATCAAAACCAGCGGATCTCTTTTTTTAAAAATAATGCAGCAGCTGACGGAGTGGAATCGCTGCTTCTGGCAGAGCAGGCACCTGAAATCCAGATTTAGGATATGCAAAAATAAATATATAAATTATTCAAAAATATCAGGGGGAATGCAGATGAATTACAAAGAGAAAAAACGTTCCATGTTTTTTGGTCTGCCTTGGACTTTTACGTCTTATACGGTGACAGAGGAAATTATCACAGTGGACACAGGGCTGTTCAAGAAAGAAGAAAATGACTGTTATTTATACAAAGTCATTGATGTACGTCTGGAAAGTACTTTGTTGGAGCGTATGTTGGGGCTTGGAACGATCCATTGTTTTACGGGTGATGTGACGGATCCGGATCTGAAACTGCTCCACATCAAACACGCAAAAGAGATCAAAGACTACATTTTAAAACAGTCCGAGCAGGAAAGAATGAAAAGAAGAACCGTAAATATGCAGCATCTGGATGGCAATCCGGGGATGAGCCAGATGGCAGAAAAAGACAGCTGCAGATAGCAAGGAAGGTAAAGGCAGTGTTGATAAAAACAGCACTGCCTTTTTGGTGGTTGTTCTTATCAACAGCCTGAGAGTTGCACTGATGCTTCATTCCGGATTCGGTACACGTAAGGTTTGTAAGTGTGATGTCTTAAGAAACAGAAAAAGTACAGAACAAATATTCGATTTTGTTCTGTACTTTTTTCTTTATGAATGATATACTGATTGGGTAACAATACTAAGCAAGGAAAAACGTGACAGCGTGCAGACTTATGTTTTGTTTCGCGTGCGTTTAACTTAAATTGTATAGAAATAGAAGAAATATGACTTACTCAGGAGGTCTGTATGGATCATTTTGAATTAGTATCGGAATACAAACCGACCGGTGACCAGCCGGAAGCAATCAGGGAGCTGGTTGAAGGATTTCGGGAAGGAAACCAATGTGAGACATTGCTTGGAGTTACCGGCTCCGGAAAGACATTTACAATGGCAAACGTCATTGCACAGTTAAATAAACCGACATTGATCATAGCACACAATAAAACACTGGCGGCACAGCTGTATAGTGAGTTTAAGGAATTTTTCCCTGAGAACGCAGTGGAATACTTTGTCTCCTATTATGATTATTATCAGCCGGAGGCGTATGTACCGTCTTCTGACACTTATATTGCGAAGGATTCTTCCATCAACGATGAGATTGACAAGCTGCGTCTTTCGGCAACAACGGCACTGGCGGAGCGGAGGGATGTAATCATCATTTCCAGTGTATCCTGTATCTATGGGCTGGGCAGCCCGGTGGATTATAAGAATATGGTACTGTCTCTGCGGCCCGGTATGGAGAGGGATCGGGATGAGGTGATCCACAAGCTGATTGACCTGCATTATGATCGAAATGATATGGATTTTCATCGCGGAACGTTTCGCGTGCATGGCGATGTGCTGGAGATTTTTCCGGCAGAATCGGATGAATATGCGTATCGTGTGGAGTTTTTCGGAGATGAGATCGACCGGATCACCGAGATCGATGTGCTGACCGGAAAGAGCCGCTGTGCACTGGAACATATCGCTGTTTTTCCGGCATCGCATTATGTTGTGCCGATGGATAAAATTCTGGAGGCTGCGAAACATATAGAGGAAGAGCTGGATGAGCGTGTACGCTATTTCAAGAGAGAAGATAAATTGATTGAAGCACAGCGAATTGCGGAACGGACAAATTTTGACATTGAGATGCTCAAAGAGACTGGATTCTGTTCCGGGATTGAGAATTATTCCAGACATCTGTCAGGGCTGGAGCCGGGAGCTACGCCGCACACGCTGATGGATTATTTTCCGGATGACTTCCTTATTATAATAGACGAGTCACACAAAACAGTCCCGCAGATTGGGGCGATGTATGCGGGAGATCAGTCCAGAAAAAGTACGTTGGTAGACTATGGTTTCCGTTTACCGTCTGCGAAGGATAACCGACCGCTGAATTTTGAAGAATTTGAAAATAAGATCGATCAGATTCTGTTTGTATCGGCGACACCGGGACAGTACGAGGCAGAACATGAACTTCTGCGTGCTGAGCAGATCATAAGGCCGACCGGACTACTAGATCCGAAAGTAGAAGTACGTCCGGTCGAAGGGCAGATTGATGATCTGGTCGGAGAAGTCAACAAAGAAGTCGAAAAAGGAAATAAGATACTGATCACAACACTGACAAAGCGTATGGCAGAGGACTTAACCGATTATATGAAAGAAATCGGCATCCGTGTTCGTTATCTGCATTCGGATATTGATACGCTGGAACGAACAGAGATCATCCGGGATATGCGGCTTAATGTATTTGATGTACTGGTCGGTATCAATTTGCTGCGAGAAGGTCTTGACATTCCGGAGATTACGCTGGTTGCCATTCTGGATGCGGATAAAGAGGGATTTTTGCGTTCGGAGACTTCACTGGTGCAGACGATCGGCCGTGCAGCACGAAATGTGGACGGTCATGTGATCATGTATGCGGATGTAATGACAGATTCAATGAAAGCGGCAATCGAGGAAACCGAGCGAAGAAGGACAATCCAAGAGAAATATAATAAAGAACATAATATAAAACCGCGGAGCATCAAGAAAGCGGTTCGCGATCTGATCAGTATTTCGAAAAATGTAGAAAAAGAGGCTGAGCCGGAAAAAGATCCGGAATCCATGAATTGCAAGGAACTGGAGAGCGAGATTGCGAAAACGCAGAAACAGATGAAAAAAGCGGCAGCAGAGCTTGATTTTGAAAAGGCAGCAGAGCTTCGTGATCGTATGATCATGTTGAAAAAGCATTTGCAGGAGACAGAAGAGTAGGAGGATATTATGGAAAAATCAGAAAAGAAACAGCCAATGATCAGGATTCGGGGGGCAAATGAAAACAATCTGAAAAGTGTGGATCTTGATATACCACGCAACCAGTTTATTGTTTTTACCGGTCTTTCTGGTTCCGGAAAATCCTCTCTGGCGTTTGATACGATCTATGCAGAGGGACAGAGGCGTTATATGGAGTCGCTTTCCTCCTATGCCAGACAGTTTTTAGGACAGATGGAGAAACCGGATGTGGAGAGTATCGAAGGACTTCCGCCGGCGATTTCCATCGATCAGAAATCAACCAACCGCAATCCGAGATCTACGGTGGGAACGGTGACCGAAATCTATGATTATTTCAGACTTTTATACGCGAGAGTTGGGACCGTACACTGTCCGAAGTGCGGAAAAGTTATCAAAAAACAGACGGTCGATCAGATGGTAGATGCGATCATGCAGCTGCCGGATCGTACCAAAATACAGCTGCTTGCACCGGTTGTACGTGGAAGAAAGGGAACGCACGCGAAGTTGCTGGAAAAAGCGAAAAAAAGTGGCTATGTCCGTGTGCGGATCGACGGCAACATGTATGAACTGAGTGAGGAGATCGCACTGGAGAAAAATATCAAGCATAATATCGAAATCGTCGTGGATCGTCTCGTGGTAAAAGAAGGGATTGAAAAAAGACTGACGGACTCACTGGAAAATGTACTGAGCCTGGCAGATGGTCTGGCGTTTGTGGAAGTGATTGATGGAGAATTGCTGCGTTTCAGCCAGAGTTTTGCCTGTCCGGACTGTGGTGTGAGTGTCGATGAGATCGAGCCGAGAAGTTTTTCCTTTAATAATCCGTTTGGTGCCTGCCCGGATTGTTACGGACTCGGATATAAGATGGAATTTGACGTAGAACTGATGATCCCGGATCCATCTCTCAGTATTCTGGATGGTGCGATCACTGTGACCGGATGGCAGTCCTGCACAGATAAAGGAAGCTTTACAAGAGCGATTCTGGATGCACTGGCTAAAGAATATCAGTTTGATCTTGCAACGCCATTTCAGGATTATCCGGAGGAGATCAAACATGTCATTATTCATGGCACCGATGGAAAAGTCCTGAAAGTGCATTACAAGGGACAGAGAGGCGAAGGAGTCTATGATGTGGCTTTTGAAGGTCTGATCCGTAATGTAGAACGCCGTTATCGGGAAACAGGTTCCGATACGATGAAGCAGGAGTATGAGTCTTTCATGCGGATCACACCATGTAAGACCTGCAAAGGTCAGAGACTGAAAAAGGAAGCACTGGCTGTTACAGTAGGAGATAAAAATATCTATGAAATAACCTCACTGTCTATTGAAAAACTGCAGGAATTTATGGAAAAGCTGATACTTACAAAGCAGCAGGAACTGATCGGAAAGCAGATTTTAAAAGAGATCAGGGCACGTATCCGCTTTTTGATGGATGTTGGACTTGATTATCTGACACTTGCAAGAGCGACGGGTACTCTTTCCGGAGGTGAGGCACAGAGAATCCGTCTGGCAACCCAGATTGGTTCCGGACTGGTAGGTGTAGCCTATATTCTGGATGAGCCGAGCATTGGACTGCATCAGAGAGACAATGATAAGCTTTTGAATACATTGCGAAATCTGAGAGATCTTGGAAATACATTGATTGTGGTTGAACATGATGAAGATACCATGTTTGCTGCCGATTGCATTGTTGACATCGGTCCGGGAGCCGGTGAACATGGCGGAAAAGTGGTAGCAGTGGGAAATGCACAGGAAATTATGGCGTGTCCCGATTCCGTGACCGGGCAGTATTTAAGCGGTGCAAAGAAAATCCCTGTTCCTTCTGTACGCAAAAAGCCGACCGGCTGGCTGAAAGTGGTCGGAGCAGCAGAAAATAATCTGAAGAATATCAATGTAGATTTTCCGCTTGGTGTTATGACCTGCGTGACCGGCGTTTCCGGTTCTGGAAAAAGTTCGCTTGTCAATGAAATTTTATATAAACATCTGGCAAAAACGCTGAACCGTGCCAGAACCATTCCGGGCAAACACAAAGACATTGTCGGTATGGAACAGCTTGATAAAGTGATCGCCATTGACCAGTCACCGATCGGAAGAACACCGCGTTCGAATCCGGCAACATACACCGGCGTATTTGATCAGATACGAGATCTGTTTGCAGCAACACAGGATGCGAAAGCACGCGGCTACAAAAAAGGAAGATTCAGTTTCAATGTAAAAGGAGGACGCTGCGAGGCATGTTCCGGAGACGGAATCCTGAAAATTGAGATGCATTTTCTGCCGGATGTTTATGTTCCATGTGAAGTCTGCGGCGGAAAACGCTATAACAGGGAGACATTGGAAGTAAAATATAAAGGAAAAAGTATCTATGATGTGCTCAATATGACGGTAGAAGAAGCACTGGGATTCTTTGATTCCATTCCGTCCATAAAACGAAAGATCCAGACTTTGTATGATGTAGGATTATCCTATATCCGCCTGGGACAGCCATCCACCGAACTTTCGGGCGGTGAAGCACAGCGTATCAAACTGGCAACGGAGCTTTCCAAACGCAGCACCGGAAGAACCATTTATATTTTAGATGAGCCGACAACCGGACTGCATTTTGCAGATGTTCACAAACTGATCGAGATTCTGCAGAGACTTGCAGAAGGCGGAAATACTGTAGTTGTGATTGAACACAATCTGGATGTGATCAAAACAGCGGATTATATCATCGATATCGGACCGGAAGGCGGCGATAAAGGAGGAACCGTGATCGCGAAAGGAACGCCGGAAGAGGTGGCGAAAGCTGAGAAGTCTTATACCGGAAAATACGTGAAGAAATATCTGTGAAGATTTTCTTAATGTGCAAATGAATGTTGTAAAAAATAGTTTGGTAAAAATAGGACGCCATGATGATTCGAAAACAATCTCCTGACACGCA
>ENA-OWPB01002011-OWPB01002011.1-human-gut-metagenome-genome-assembly--contig:-NODE-2011-length-15554-cov-9.541454_pt1 | contig 15554 bp, 9 predicted proteins | sample MGYA00248260_ERZ651838 | MGnify/ENA primary metagenome ERZ651838 (study PRJEB26924, sample SAMEA4378304) | human gut metagenome | biome: human gut; feature: human-associated habitat; material: faeces...
TGACCAACAGCTTCCAGGGCGGTATGCTCACCGGCAAGGGCCTGACCTTCGGCGGTTCTCTGGCACGTACCGAGGCTACCGGCTACGGCCTGTGCTACTTCACCGCTGAGGCTCTGAAGTGCATGCGCAACGACAGCTTCCAGGGCAAGACCGTGGTCATCTCCGGTTCCGGCAACGTGGCCATCTACGCCTGCGAGAAGGCAACCCAGCTGGGTGCCAAGGTCGTGACCATGTCCGACTCCAACGGCTACGTCTACGACCCCAACGGCATCGACCTGGCCTACGTCAAGGACCTGAAGGAAGTGCGCCGCGGCCGTATCAAGGAGTACGCCGAGACCCACGCCGGTGCAACCTACGTTGCCGATTGCAGCAAGGTCTGGACGGTCCCCTGCGACATCGCCCTGCCCTGCGCGACCCAGAACGAGATCAACAAGGAGTCTGCCGAGGCTCTGGTAAAGGGCGGCTGCACCGTCGTGTGCGAGGGCGCCAACATGCCCAGCACCCCGGAGGCCATCGAGGTCTACCTGTCCAACGGCGTCCTGTACGGACCCGCCAAGGCTTCCAACGCCGGCGGCGTGGCCACCTCCGGCCTGGAGATGAGCCAGAACTCCGAGCGCCTGAGCTGGACCTTCGAGGAAGTGGATGCCAAGCTGAAGGGCATCATGGAGGGCATCTTCCACGCTTCCTACGACGCTTCCGTCGCTGCCGGTTCCGAGGGCAACCTGATGGTCGGTGCAAACTGCGCCGGCTTCCTGAAGGTCGCCACCGCCATGATGGCACAGGGCATCACCTACTAAGTCATCCTGCATCGTCCAAGAGCCGCGCCCGCAGGGGTGCGGCTCTTTTTTGGTATTTGACAAACCACGTTCCATCGTTTATACTGATGCTGACAGGAGGTGTGTCTTGTGAATTATACGGTTCCCTACAATGGCACGTTCTGCAGCCGGAAAAAGATCCAGAAGAAGCGCACGCCCTCCCGCGAAGCGCTGGAGATCCGGGACTACTGCCGTACACACACGTTCTCCGTGGAAGAAAAGGCCGACGGAGAGATCGTTGACCATGTGCACGAGGTCAACCGGAAATGCTGAACGTCCGACCCTATACCCCTGCGCTTCAGAAGCTTGCAGCCAAGTTCGACTGCGGGAACTCCTACCTGAACCAGTTTCTGCGCAGTCCGGATGCGCTGGATGCCGGGGTCGGCAAGACCTTTGTGTTTCTCACCGAAAATGCCGGGAGCATCGTCGGTTACTACAATCTCAGCTGCGGCTCGCTGGACGAGATCGAGGGTGATGTCCGCTACAAGATCGGCGGCACCATCCACATCGGTTATTTTGCCATTGACGAAAAATTCCAGCATCAGCTGCAGGCAACCACTCCCAACGGCATCCACCTGTACTGGGGCGATGTCCTGTTGGAGGAATGCCTGAGCCGCATTGAAGCCATCCGCAGCCAGCAGGTGGGCGTGTCGTTCGTCACACTGGCCTCCTCCGAGGCAGGCGAACGCCTGTACCGCCACCACGACTTCGAGGACCTGGACGCCGACATCACGTTCAGCCCTTCTCACGGGGAGGATAAATGCATCTGTCTCTATCTCCCGCTGGATTATTGACCCACACGACCAGAGCCGCGCCCGCAGGGGTGCGGCTCTTTTTGGTATAACCCCGCCCCGCTCTGCCCACACTGGCAGTATCTCATGGCAGAAAGGGAGTTTTGTATGGACGAGCAGATGTTTTGTTTTCAGTGTGAGCAGGCGGCGGGCTGCACCGCCTGCACCGGCGCAGCGGGGGTGTGCGGCAAGTCGGCCGAGACAGCCGCCGCACAGGACCGGCTCACCGGGGCGCTCATCGCGTTTGCCGGGCAGCTCATCGCGGCGGGGCGCGGCCCGGCCCCGGAACAGGCCCGGCTGCTGATGCAGGGGCTGTTCACCACCATTACCAACGTGAACTTTGACCCCGCCGCTGTGGACGCGCTGACCCGCCGGGTACACGACGCCAGCCCCGGCACCGGCCCGGACTACGACATGCAGGCCCTCTGGCGGGAACCGGACGCCGACCGGCGCAGCCTGAAATGCTTTGTGCTGTTCAGCCTGCGGGGCATGGCCGCCTACAACTACCACGCCCGGGTGCTTGGCCGCATCGACCCGGAGCTGGACCGGTTCTTCTGCACCGCCCTGCAGGCCGTGGGCGACCCCGGCCAGACCACCGACGCCCTGTGGCAGCTGGTGCAGGCCACAGGAGAAGCCAGCTACCGCTGCATGGAGCTGCTGGACGCGGCCAACACCGGCGCATTTGGCGATCCGGAACCGGTGCAGGTGCCCCTGACCATTGAAAAGGGGCCGTTCATCGTGATCTCCGGCCACGACCTCTACGACGCACAGCAGCTGCTGGAACAGACCGCAGGCCGGGGCGTCAACGTCTACACCCACTCGGAGATGCTGCCCGCCCACGGCTACCCGGAGCTGAAGCGCCGCTACCCCCACCTCAAGGGCAACTTTGGCACCGCATGGCAGAATCAGCAGCGGGAGTTCGAGGACATCCCCGCGCCCATCCTGTTCACCACCAACTGCATCATGCCCCTGCGCGCCAGCTACGCCGACCGGGTGTTCACCACCTCGGTGGTGGCTTATCCCGGCGTGCCCCACATCGACGAAGGGCGCGACTTTTCCCCGGTGATCGAAAAGGCGCTGGAGCTGGGCGGCTACGCGCAGGACACCCTGCTGCCCGGCCTGAACGGCGGCTCCACGGTGACCACCGGTTTTGCCCGCACCGCCGTGCTGCAGCACGCGGACGAGATCGTGCAGGCGGTGCGGGACGGCAAGCTGCGGCACTTCTTTCTGGTGGGCGGCTGCGACGGCACCCGGCCCAGCCGCCGCTACTACACCGAGTTTGCCCGCCTGACCCCGCCCGACACCATCCTGCTGACCCTGGCCTGCGGCAAGTTCCGCCTGAACGACCTGCCCCTTGGCACCGTGCCGGGCACCGGCCTGCCCCGCATCCTGGACGTGGGCCAGTGCAACGACGCCTACAGCGCCATCCGCATCGCATTGGCGCTGGCCGACGCCTTTGGCTGCGGCGTCAACGACCTGCCCCTCTCGCTGGTGCTGTGCTGGTTTGAGCAGAAGGCCGTGTGCATCCTCATCGCGCTGCTGGCGCTGGGCATCCGGAACATCCGGCTGGGGCCTACCCTGCCCCCGTTCCTCTCGCCGGGGGTGGTGCGCACCCTGCAGGAACGGTACGGCCTCAAGCCCATTGCCACCCCGGAAGCCGACCTGCGGGCCATTCTGGGCGGGTGATTTCGTTTGGTTATTTTTCAACAAACCCGCAACTCAAAATTAGCGATTCTGCCTAAGGAATTTTTCCGGTTTTTATTCACTCCACCAAAAAATGACGGTAGGGCTTGCATTCCATCCCCGCCATGCATATTATAATAGTATGAATTCTTATGAAAGGGGGGACAAGGCTATGAAGTGCAGAATGTTTGCGCTCTCGCTGGCACTGGGTGCCCTGCTTTGTCTCGCCCCGTCGGCCGCCGCGCTGGAACCCCAGCCGGAGGTCCCCGCCCCGGACACTGCTGAGCCCGCCGCGCCGGCCCTGACCGAAGAAGTGACCAAAGAAGTGACTGTGACCGTGGAGGTGCCCATCCTGCCGGAGAATCCGCCCATCCAGATCAGCTACACCACCCCGGAAGAGATCGGGTTTGCCTGGGAGGAGGATGGCCTGGAGCTGGAAGTGGCCGAGGTACTGCCGGTGGAAGAGATCTCTCTGGCACCGGACCCCGACGCAGACGCCTCCGCCCCGGAAGCCCCGGCTGACTCTGACGACACCAACGGCACCGAAGCTGCCGCCGCATCCGACGCCCCGGCTCAGGCTCCCCACACGGAAGCGCCCGCCGCCGCACAGCCCGCTGCCCCGGCAGTGCCCACCCTGCCCCAGACCGGCACCACCGGCTGGACCGCCGCACTGGCTGCCTTTGGCACCGGCCTGCTGGCCGCCGGGCAGTGCCTGACGCGCAAAGCAAAGCGTTCCTGAGTTCTGAGTGTTCCGCATCACTCAGGGCAAATTCCTCCAAACCGCCGTACCCGCGTGCACAACGCCGGGTGCGGCGGTTTCTTGTTATCCTCCGCACAAAAGCAGAAGCGGGAGCCCGTTGTAAGGCTCCCGCTTCTGCTTGTTTAGGATAGGAAAGAGAATGGCTTGATCAGAGGTTGGTGTAGCCCATCAGGTAGCGGTCCACGGCGGCGGCGCAGTCGCGGCCCTCCCGCAGGCCCCACACCACAAGGCTCTGGCCCCGGCGCATGTCGCCGCAGACGAATACCTTGTCCACGTTGGTCTTGAAGTTCTGGTCGGCTACATTGCCGCGGGGGGTGCGGTCCACGCCAAAGGCGTCGGCCACATAGCTCTCGCAGCCGGTAAAGCCTGCGGCGATGAACGCCAGCTGGCAGTCGTAGGTGAATTCTTCGCCGGTGGGCACCATCCTGGTGCGGCCGGTCTCCGGGTCGCGCTCCGGCTTCAGATCGCTGATGACCGCGCCGGTCAGGTTGCCGGCATCGTCTTTCAGGAACTCCTTCACGGTGGTCTGGTAGATGCGCGGGTCCTTGTTGAACTTGGCAAGGCACTCGGTCTGGCCGTAGTCCACCTTCAGCACACGGGGCCACTCCGGCCAGGGGTTGGAGGCCGCGCGCTCCTTGGGGGGCTGAGGCATCATTTCCAGAGCCACCAGGTCGGTGCAGCCCTGCCGCAGGGCGGTGCCCTGGCAGTCGTTGCCGGTGTCGCCGCCGCCGATGACCAGCACGTTCTTGCCCTTGGCGTCGATGGCCTTGCCGTCGGCAAATTTGCTGTCCAGCAGGCTCCTGGTCACGCTGGTGAGGTAGTCCACCGCAAAGTGGACGCCGTTGGCGTCCCGGCCGGGCACGTTCAGGTCGCGGGCCTGCTTGGCACCGCAGCACAGCACCACGGCGTCGTAGCTGCTCAGCAGCTCTTCGGCGGCAATGCTGCCGCCCACATCCATGTTGGTGCGGAACTCCACGCCCTCGGCCTGCATGAGCTGGATGCGGCGCTCGATGACCGATTTGTCCAGCTTCATGTTGGGGATGCCGTACATCAGCAGGCCGCCCACCCGGTCGGCGCGCTCGAATACGGTCACGGCGTGGCCGCGCTTGTTCAGGTACTCGGCCACCGACAGGCCGGACGGGCCGCTGCCCACCACGGCCACGCTCTTGCCGGTGCGGGCCGGGGGCGGGGCGGCGTGGAGCCAGCCCTTGGCGTAGCCCGTCTCGATGATGGCGTGCTCGTTCTCACGCACGGTCACGCTGCTGCCGGTCACGTCCCCGCAGGTGCAGGCGGCCTCACACAGGGCGGGGCACACCCGGCTGGTGAACTCCGGGAAGCGGTTGGTGGCCAGCAGCCGATGCAGCGCCAGTTCCCACTTGCCGTGATACACCAGATCGTTCCACTCCGGGATCAGGTTGTTCAGCGGGCAGCCGGAGGCCATGCCGCCGATCATCATGCCCGCCTGGCAGAAGGGGACGCCGCAGTCCATGCAGCGGGCTGCCTGGGTCTGCTGCTCCTCCCGGGAGAGCCAGATGTGAAATTCGTTAAAGTTTTCAATGCGCTCCAGCGGCGGAACATCCGTACTGGTCTTGCGCGTGTAATCCATAAAACCAGTGAGTTTTGCCATGATGTTCCCCTCCTTACTTGTTCTTCTGCACGGCGTAGAATGCTTCTATCTGCGCCTGCTCGCCGTCGAGGCCGCGCTCTTCCATGGAGGCGATGACCCGCAGCATATGGTCGTAATCGTAGGGGAGGACTTTCTTGAACTTGGGCAGGAACTCGCTGAAATTGTCCAGAATCTCCTTGCCGCGGGGCGAGCCGGTCAGCTCGACGTGCTCCCGGATGAGCTCTTTCAGGGTGGCGACGTCGTACTTGTGCTCCACCGGCTCGAGGCTGACGGTCTCCTTGTTCACCCGCTGGTAGAAGTCCCAGTTCTCATCCAGAACATAGGCGATGCCGCCGGTCATGCCGGCTGCAAAGTTCTTGCCGGTCTGGCCCAGAACGACGACGGTGCCGCCGGTCATATACTCGCAGCCGTGGTCGCCCACGCCCTCGACGACGGCCACAGCGCCCGAGTTGCGGACGCAGAAGCGCTCACCGGCCACACCGGAAACAAAGGCTTTGCCGCTGGTGGCACCGTAGAGTGCCACGTTGCCGATGATGATGTTCTCTTCGGGCTTGAAGGTGATGCCCTCGGGCGGGCGGACGACGAGCTTGCCGCCGGAGAGGCCCTTGCCCATGTAGTCGTTGCAGTCGCCGGTCAGTTCCAGCGTCAGGCCCTTGGGAATGAATGCGCCGAAGCTCTGGCCTCCTGCACCGGTGCAGTGGACGGTGTAGACGTCATCGGGCAGGTCGCTGCCGTACTTGCGGGTGATCTCGCTGCCGAAGATGGCACCAAAGGCACGGTCGGTGTTGGAGACATCCAGCTTCACGCTCTGAGGGGTCTTGCTGTTGAGCTTGAATTTCTTCATCAGCACCTTCATGTCCAGAGTGTCTTCCAGATGGAAGTCGTAGGTGTCTTCCTTCTGGAAGTGGACATTGCTGTTGACGATGGCGGGGTTGTGCAGGATGCAGTCGAGGTCCATCTTGGACATCCGGCTGTCGGCAGGGGCAGGCTTGACATGGAGCAGGTCGGTGCGGCCCACCAGCTCGTCAATGGTACGGATGCCCAGCTTTGCCATGTATTCGCGCAGCTCCTGCGCCACGAAGGTCAGGTAGTTGATGATATACTCGGGCTTGCCGCGGAAGTGCTTGCGCAGCTCGGGGTTCTGGGTGCAGATGCCCATGGGGCAGGTGTCGAGGTTGCAGACACGCATCATGACGCAGCCCATGGTCATCAGCAGAGAGGTGCCGAAGCCGAACTCCTCAGCGCCCAGCATACAGCTGATGGCCACATCGCGGCCGGAGAGCAGCTTGGAATCGCTCTCGATGCGCACACGGGTGCGCAGGCCGTTGAGGATAAGGGTCTGGTGGGTCTCGGCGATGCCAAGCTCCCAGGGCAGACCGGCATCTTTGATGGAGTTGCGGGGCGCTGCGCCCGTGCCGCCGTCGTAGCCGGAAACAAGGATGACCTGTGCGCCGCCCTTGGCGACACCGGCAGCGATGGTGCCGACGCCGGCCTCACTGACCAGCTTGACGTTGATGTTGGCGTGGCGGTTGGCATTCTTGAGGTCGTAGATAAGCTCTGCAAGGTCTTCGATGGAGTAGATGTCGTGGTGCGGCGGGGGAGAGATGAGGCCGACACCGGTAGTGCTGTGACGGGTCTTGGCGATCCACGGGTACACTTTTGCGCCGGGCAGATTGCCGCCCTCGCCGGGCTTTGCACCCTGTGCCAGTTTGATTTGGATCTCCTCTGCCGAGACAAGATACTTGCTGGTGACGCCGAAGCGGGCGGAAGCCACCTGCTTTATCTTGGAATTGCTCTCGCTGTGGTAGCGCTCTTCGGGCTCACCGCCCTCGCCGGTGTTGCTCCGGCCGCCGAGGCGGTTCAGCGCGATGGCGATGGTCTCGTGGGCCTCGCTGCTCAGCGCGCCGTAGCTCATGGCAGCGGCCTTGAAACGCTTGACGATGGAGCTCACCGGCTCCACCTCGTCCAGCGGGATGCCGCCGTCGGGGGCATAGTTGAAGTCCAGCAGACTGCGCAGATGGACGCCGTTCTGGCCCATGTTGTCCACGGTGTGGGTGAACTGCTTGAAGGTGTCGTAGTCACCGGTGAAGCAGGCTTTCTGGAACAGGTGGATGGTCTGGGGGTTGAAGAGGTGCTCTTCCTTGCCGCTGCGGAACTTGTGGGCGCCGCCGTCTTCCAGCTGCATGTTGATGTCAAGGCCCAGCGGGTCGAAGGCTGCGTTGTGCAGGGCCTCTACGTCAGCCTGAATGTCCTCGAGGCCGATGCCGCCCACACGGCTCACCGTGCCGGTGAAATACTTGTCGATGACGTCCTTGGGGATGCCGACGGCCTCGAAGATCTGGCTGCTCTGGTAGCTCTGGATGGTAGAGATGCCCATCTTGGAGGCGATCTTCACGATGCCGCCCAGCACAGCCTTGTTGTAGTCGTCCACGGCGGCGTAATAATCTTTGTCCAGCAGGCCGTCGTCGATGAGCTGGCCGATGGTCTCATGGGCCAGATAGGGGTTGACGGCACAGGCACCGTAGCCCAGCAGAGCGGCAAAGTGATGCACTTCATGAGGTTCTGCGCTCTCGAGGATGAGAGCCAGCGCGGTGCTCTTCTTGGTGCGGATGAGGTACTGGGACACGGCAGAGACCGCCAGCAGGCTGGGGATGGCCACATGGTACTCGTCAATGTCCCGGTCGGACAGGATGATGATGTTCGCACCCTCTTTATAAGCGCGGTCTACCTCCAGGAAAACGCGGTCGATGGCCTTTTCGAGGCTGGTGTTCTTGTAGTAGTTGATGGAGACAGTGGAGACTTTGAAGCCCGGGACGTTCATGTACTTGATGCGGAGAAGGTCAGTGGACGTGAGGATGGGATTGTTGACCTTGAGCACCTTGCAGTTTTCAGGCTTGTCTTCCAGCAGGTTGCCGTGTGCGCCCACATAGACGCTGGTGGAGGTGACGACCTTCTCGCGGATGGCGTCGATGGGCGGGTTCGTGACCTGTGCAAAACGCTGCTTGAAATAATTGAAGAGCGGCGGGTGCCGGCCGCTGAGGACGGCAAGCGGGGTATCGGTACCCATTGCGCCGGAAGGCTCTGCACCCTGACGTGCCATGGGCAGGATAAGGGTGCTGATGTCCTCATACTTGTAGCCGAACACCTTCTGCAGGCGCAGCAGGTCGTCGCCGGTGTAGCTGGGGGTCTTGATGTTGGGGATCTTGAGGTCCTTCAGCTGGACGAGGTTGCGGTCTATCCACTCGCCGTACGGCTCACGGCTGGCGTAGTATTCCTTCAGCTTCTCGTCGTCCACGACTTCGCCCTTGATGGTGTCCACCAGCAGCATCTTGCCGGGGCGGAGACGGTCTTTGACCAGAATGTTCTCCGGCTCACAGGGCAGCACGCCCACCTCGGAAGAGAGGATCATCCTGCCGTCTTTGGTGATGTAGTAGCGGCTGGGGCGCAGACCGTTGCGGTCCAGCACAGCGCCCACCACGTCGCCATCGGAGAAGAGGATGGCGGCAGGGCCGTCCCAGGGTTCCAGCATGGTGGCGTAATACTGGTAGAAGTCCCGCTTTTTCTGGCTGATGTTCTTGTTGTTCTCCCAGGGTTCCGGGATGGTGATCATGACAGCCAGCGGCAGGTCCATACCGTTCATCACCATGAACTCGAGGGCGTTGTCCAGCATGGCGGAGTCGGAGCCGGAGGTGTTGATGATGGGCAGGATCTTGTTCATGTCCTCCTTCATGATGGGGGAGGAGATGGTCTCTTCACGGGCCAGCATGGCGTCGGTGTTGCCCTTGATGGTGTTGATCTCGCCGTTGTGGAGGATGAAGCGGTTGGGGTGGGCGCGCATCCAACTGGGGTTGGTGTTGGTGGAGAAGCGGCTGTGGACCATGCCGATGGCGGATTCATAGTCCTCGTCCTGCAGATCGAGGTAGAACTGGCGCAGGTCGTGGACGAGGAACATGCCCTTGTACACGATGGTGCGGCTGGACAGGCTGGGGACATAGGTGCCGTTGCTGGCCTGCTCGAAGACCCGGCGGACGATGTAGAGCTTGCGGTCAAAGTCGATGCCCTTGCTCACCTTGGCGGGCTTTTTGATGAAGCACTGCCAGATGGCGGGCATACAGTCGCGGGCTTTCTGGCCCACGGCGTCGGGGTCTACAGGCACTTCGCGCCATGCCAGAAACTCGAGGCCCTCTTTGCGGGTGACAAGTTCAAAAAGCTTCATGGCCTGAGCGCGCAGATGCTCGTTCTGGGGAAAGAAGAACATACCAACGCCGTATTCGCGCTCGTTGCCAAGGCTGATGTTCAGCTCGTCGGCTACCTTGGCAAAGAAGCGGTGGCTGATCTGCAGCATGATGCCCACGCCGTCGCCGGTCTTGCCCTCGGCGTCCTTGCCGGCGCGGTGCTCAAGGCGCTCCACGATGGACAGCGCGTCGCTGACGGTCTGGTGGCTCTTGCGGCCCTTGATGTCCACGACGGCACCGATGCCGCAGGCGTCGTGCTCGAACTGGGGGTCATAGAGGCCCAGAGGCCCTTTTTGCTCCGTGAAATTTTCCATAGACTTTCCCATCCTTTTTTCGATTTTCCGGAGAATATCCTGGCAATGCTGCGGCACATTCCGCAGAGTCCCTCTTAATGCCGGTAAAAAGAAAAGGCGTCCCAGATGGGTCGGCAAAGACTCATCTGGAACGCCCTTGTTCCGGATAACAAGAATATTATACAAAGGTGCTGAAAAAGATTCAAGTGACAGCTGCACCAAATGTGGGTACACCGGCCCTCTTTTTTCTTGTTCAAAACAGACACGCCCGGTGGGAAAAAGTATGGCTTTTTGCAGGCTGCTGCCGGGCCAAAACGCCGGACGGCTCCGGCAGGGAGCCTTTGATGGCTCCCGCAAAATTGACGGTCCGTGGAAACGATACCGGATTTCCCGGGACTCCTGAAAAAAAAGAGGAAGATTTCTGATGTCTTTCGGAATTATGTCCATAAATCTCGGCGAATCATTGTACAAGATGCACATGAAAACTGCAGAAAATTTGGTAAAAAATGCTCTTGCGCACACGGAGTGGGGGGGGGTAGAATGAGAAAAAGCGGGCAACCCGCAAAACGATTGGAGGAAAAAAATTTATGCGGTTACGAAAGAACATGAAGCGGACGGCGGCCGCCGCCCTGGCCCTGAGTATGGCAGTCTCTGCAGCAGCGGTACCTGCATCGGCTGGCTATTCCATTGATATGTCCGATGCAGCAAAGATCACCGGCGATGTGGAGATCAAGCAGGAGGCGGACAGCACCGGTAAGGCTACCATCACCATCAGTGTGGGCGGTGAAAATAAAACAGAACAGTTCAAGAACGATGATAAGGACGACAAGATCACCATTACCGGCGACAACACGGCCACAAAGTCTGCCGCCACCACAACGGCCGCTGCAGATGCTGCGAAGGACGATACCAAGGCCCCGGAGACCACGGTAACGGAGAACAAGGACGGCACCGTGATCAGCTATACCGGGGAGCTGGACGCTCAGCCGGATCAGGAGGTCTCCCGCCCGGACAGCAAGAATGACCAGAACGACCCGGAAGCCGACCAGAAGAATCAGGGCGACCAGGCCGACCAGAGCGACCCGGAAGCCGACCAGAAGAACCAGAACGACCAGAAGAACCAGAACAAGGACTCTGAGGATGCAGATGCGGGCATCATGACCTATGAGGCCCCGGCTCCAACGACCCTTACCAGTGCGGTGGCAACTGCCGTCTGCAATGTCATCAAGATCATCAATAAGGTCGCCGGAGCGGAAAATGCCCTCAATATCACGCTGAACAATGCAAAGATCGAATCCGACAGCAAAGCCGCCATGAAAATTTCGGGTGAAGGCGATGTCAACATTGAGCTGAACGGCAGCAATGTCCTGACCAGCGGCGGTCATCATGCCGGCTTGGAAAAGAATGACAAGGACTCTAGCGGCAGACTGACCATCCGGGATGACCTCAGGAACGATGGCACAGCGAAGACGGATGAGGAGAAAAAGGCCGAGGAAGATGCAGTTGCTGCCGGAGAAACAACCGGCGATGCTGTCGAGGACGTTGGCAGCCTGACTGCTACGGGCGGTAATTCCGATTCCGGCGGCGCTGGTATAGGAGGAGGAGCAGAAGGCTATTACGATACTAAAGATACCAGCAGTATCGTGATCAATGGCGGAAAGATCACGGCAACGGGCGGCAAGGGTGCTACCGGCATCGGCGGAGGCTATTGGGGCGATGGCGGCAAGGTCAATAAGAACGACCCGGATGACCGCAGCCAAACGATCACCATCAACGGCGGCAATATTAAGGCTACCGGCATTGGCGGCGGTGCCTTCAGTAACAACTGGGGCCGCACCGGTGCAGTGACCATCACCGGCGGTCATATCCAGTCGAAGGCTCAGTATGGCGCTGGTATAGGCGGCGGCTGGGGTGGCCAGCTTGGCGGCAAGGGAGATGTGCTGATCACCGGAGGCGAGATCGAGGCGGAGGGCCTTCGTGGTGCCGGTATTGGCGGCGGTGGCAGTGAAAGTAATGATAGCGGCAATGAGGGTGGAGTTGCTAAGGTCAAGATCCGCGGCGAAAACACCATCATCAAAAAGGCCGAGGGCACCTTTGGTGCAGGCATTGGTGGTGGAGGCGCTTCCAATCCTGAACAAAACAAGTACCACTATGATGGCGGCTCCGCAGAGATAGAAATTACCGACGGAGCCACGGTGAAAGAGGCTGTTGGCGGCAACGGCGGAGCCGGCATTGGTTCTGGTGCTGGTGACGGTTACCAATACTATGAAGTCGATCCTTACAAAACGTATGCACATGTGACGATCAAAAATGCTACGGTCGAGGTTGCCAAATCAGATTCTCCTTCGAAGAGTAATACCTACGGTGCTGGTGCTGGTATTGGCGGCGGCGGAACCAGAGGTAAGTACTGGAATGGCGAGAACGTGATAACGATCATCAACTCGGTCATTGGTCGGTTCCAACTGGATGCGAACGGCAACCGCGAAAAAGATGCGAACGGAAACTATCTTCTGGAAGAAGGGACAGGGGCTTTAGGCACCCACGGATCAGAGGGCATCGGAAGAGGCGCAAATGAATCCGAAGAACTGTCTAAAAATTATGGCAAAAACGACGTAATTATTGATAACTCCTGGGTCCCCAACGGAGACGGAAACACGATGGAACAGAAGTTTAATCACGATTGGCACGACACGGAGGAAACGCGTCCTACCTGTACGAAAGATGGAGAAAAGGTCTGGGAGTGCAGCCGCTGTGGCATGAAGAAAACGGAAAAGATCTCCGCCCTGGGCCATGATTGGGGCGACTGGACAGTGACCACCCCCGCTACCTGCACCAATGAGGGCGTGGAGACCCGTATCTGCAACCGTGACCCCAGCCATGTGGAGACCAGAACCATCCCCACCACCGGCCACAACTGGGTGGACAACGGCAACGGCACCCACACCTGCACCAACTGCGGTGCCACCGAAGCCTTCGGCGCCCTTGAGCTGCGGGTGGTGGACGCCGAGGGCATGAATCAGCCCTTTACCGTGAGCCAGAACGGCACCCTGCGCACCTACACCGGTGCCTACGACACTGCCACCCTTACCGGCGACCTGAACACCCTGCGCTACCTGCAGGACCACGGCGCACAGACCATCCAGTTCGTCACCAATGGCCAGACCAGCAGCTTTGCCATCAACGACCTGCTGGCACAGGGCAGCGGCAGCGAGGTGTTCTACCTCACCCACCGTGGGGCCGAAGAGCCCACCCTGCTGCTGGTGGAGGCAGACCACAGCGATCTGGTGAAAGACTAACCATCCCCGGAGGCGGAGTTTACCGCAAAGCTCCGCTTGCCTCCTTATTGCAAAAGCCCCCGGCACGTTCCGCAGCGTGCCGGGGGCTTTTTTGTTAATGTGACGCTTACGAACCGCCCAGACAGGCGGCAAGATCGTCCTCCGGCGTGGTGATGGGCCGGAGGTCATACTTCTCCTGCAAAACAGCGGCCACCCCGGGGGAGAGGAAGGCGGGCAGGGTGGGGCCGAGACGGATGCCTCGGATGCCCAGCGCCAGCAGGGCCATCAGCACACAGACCGCCTTCTGCTCGAACCAGCAGAGGATGATGGAGAGGGGCAGCTCGTTGACCGAGCAGTCAAAAGCTTCGGCCAGACCCAGCGCGATCCGGATGGCACTGTAGGCGTCGTTGCACTGGCCCACATCGAGGATGCGGGGCAGACCGGCCACCGTGCCCAGCGGCAGGTCGTTGAGGCGGAACTTGCCGCAGGCCAGTGTCAGGATGACGGTGTCGGGCGGGGTCAGCTTGGCGAAATCCGTGTAGTACCGGCGGGAGGGGCGGGTGCCGTCGCAGCCGCCGATGAGGAAAAAGTGCCGGATGGCACCCTCGTGGACGGCTTGGACAATCTCCTCCGCATGGCTCAGTACGGCATGGTGGGCAAAGCCGGTGGTGACCACACTGCCGCCGTTCATGCCCGGGATGAGGGTGTCCTCCGGGTAGCCGCCCAGCTCAAGCGCCTTGGCGATGATCGGCGAAAAATCCCGGTCTTCTCCGATGTGGGTGACGCCGGGATAGGAGACGACAGAGGTGGTGAATACCCGGTCGGCATAGCTGGGCCGGAGGGGCATGATGCAGTTGGTGGTGAAGAGCACCGGCGCAGGGATGTCCTCAAACTCCCGCTGCTGGTTCTGCCATGCGGTGCCAAAATTGCCTTTCAGGTGGGGAAAGCGCTTTTTCAGTTCCGGGTAGCCGTGGGCAGGCAGCATCTCGGAGTGGGTGTAGACATTGATGCCCTTGCCATCGGTCTGCTCCAACAGGCACTTGGCGTCGTAGAGGTCGTGGCCGGAGATGACGATGAAAGGCCCTTTCTCGATGGTCAGGGGTACCTCCACCGGCTCCGGGTCGCCAAACGCGCCGGTGTTGGCCTTGTCCAGCTCAGCCATGACCCGGTAGGCCATCCGCCCGGTGTCCTCCACCAGCTGGAAGAGCTTGTCCTTGTCCCGCTCCTGTGCGATGGCCCGCAGCGCCGTGCAGAAAAACAGATCGATCTCGCCATCGGTATAGCCCAGCACCCGCGCGTGGTAGGAGTAAGCTGCCATGCCGCGCAGCCCAAAGAGGACAAAGGAGCACAGGCTCTTCCGGTCGGGGTCCGGCTCCTGCCACAGCTTCTGCATATCGTAGTCGGACACTGGTGCAGGTGCAGGGCTGGCCGAGGCAAAGGCTTCCTGCTTGGCCTTCCAGACCTTATCGGTCAGCTGCGCCACCGTCTGGGGGTCGAAATCAACATTGGTGATGGTGGTGAACAATCCTTCCGTCAGCAGGAGTGCCTGCGGGGGCCGGATGGGTCTGCCGATGTCCAGCAGCAGGGTGGCAAAGCCGATGAGTGCCCCGGTGAGCTTGTCCTGCGCGTCGGCTGTCTCGGCTGATTTGCCGCAGACACCCGCTTTTCCGGTGCAGGCCGTGCAGTTTGCCGCCTGCTCGCATTGATAACAGAACATCATTTCGTCCATGCAAAAACCTCTTTTCGTTTGATGAAAGGAGTATGAGCGGGGCGGCAGACGGTTATGCAGGCAGGCGGGGCAAACCAAAAAAAGCCGCACCCTCGCGGATGCGGCCCTTGCAGATCAGGAAAAGCTTAGTAGGTGATGCCCTGAGCCATCATGGCAGTAGCGACCTTCAGGAAGCCGGCGCAGTTTGCACCGACCATCAGGTTGCCCTCGGAGCCGGCGGCCACGGATGCATCGTAGGAAGCGTGGAAGATGCCCTCCATGATGCCCTTCAGCTTTGCATCGACCTCTTCGAAGCTCCAGCTCAGACGCTCGGAGTTCTGGCTCATCTCCAGACCGGAGGTGGCCA
>ENA-OWPB01002013-OWPB01002013.1-human-gut-metagenome-genome-assembly--contig:-NODE-2013-length-15527-cov-19.517128_pt1 | contig 15527 bp, 17 predicted proteins | sample MGYA00248260_ERZ651838 | MGnify/ENA primary metagenome ERZ651838 (study PRJEB26924, sample SAMEA4378304) | human gut metagenome | biome: human gut; feature: human-associated habitat; material: faeces...
CGAATATGACGCCCGCACAGTGAACATCGGGGCGCACTACCAGCTTTGGAAAGACCACATCAACCTGATTGCCGAACTGAACAACGGGAAATACTTCTCCGGTGGCATTTACTTCAAAATCCATCTGAAATGATAAAAAAGATTATCCGATTAGGATCTCCGGAATAGATTTTACTCTACAACATTTTGAACATCGGATGTAAGGGAGATATTGTTGCAAGATTTATCGAGTCATATTTCATAGGCGTTAATTAATGAGAAACATTTTGGATATTATCATTATAAATTCTATATTCGCATAGAATTTATAACCGATATAATTATGGAAACTACAGTATTCAACCCCATACAGAGGCATTTGTTGGAAATGTTTTCTTACGATAAATCTCAGGAAGGTCTGGAAGAATTGAAAGAGGTGCTCTTTCAATATTATTCCAAACGGATGAATACAAAGTTGGATGAACTTTGGGATAAGGGAATTCTTGACCAGAAAAAGCTGGATGAAATAGCTGAAATGGATATTCATTCATTAAAATAACGTCAATGGCTAAGTTGGTTCTTGATACGAATTGTCTTATTCAAAGCATTCCTCAAAGGAGTCGTTACCATGTCTTGTGGCAATCCTTTGTGGACGGAAAGAACAAGCTCTGTGTATCCAATGAAATATTGGAGGAATATATAGAAATTCTGCAAAGACTTACCGACAATGAAACGGCGGAATATGTGGTGAAAACCATATTGAACAGTCCGTTTGTTGAATTGATAACTCCATTCTATCACTTTAATCTGATTACAGTCGATCCTGATGACAATAAGTTTGTGGATTGTGCCATTTCGGCCAATGCGCACTACATTGTTACCAACGACCATCATTATGATGTGCTGAAAGATATAGATTTTCCCAAAGTGAATGTTGTAAATATTCAGCAATTCTGTATTTATCTGTCACAAGAAAAATAATTTTTGAGTAAAAAGGAGGATTTATAGTTGGAAATAAAATAACTATAACTCCATGCATCCTGGGTGTAAAAAACCGCCATAGAGGCAGTCTCCATACAGAGGCGCTCTATGGCGGTTTCCCGTTTCCCCTCGTTTACCGGGGAAAATTCCCGTTTCCGGGAAGCCGGGAGGTTACTCTTCCATTTTGAGCTTGCCCAGTTCTTTCAGGATGTGCTCCATGGCTTCTTTGTAAACCTCCGGTTTCTCCTTTTCCATCCATTTCATCAGTTTGAAGTAAGAATTTGGAGTCACAATCTTTCCGTCTCGAATTTTGGTGGCGGTGGACCGGCCTATCGCACCTTTGTCTTCCAAGTTGTTGGGGTTTAAATCGCTTCTTCGCACGGCATTACCGATGCAAGTGCTGATGATCTCAAATTTTTTTCATGTTACTAAAAATTAAATTATTAAATAATGATTTGTAAACAGCATAAACATAGCTACTTACAAAATGTCTCGGCAAAGATAGGAAATATTTATTAACAATTGCCTGTTTTTGTGAGCAACGCCCTATTTATATTTTGCGTTCCTTTGCGTTATATTTATACTAACACACAAAAGAAATGGATTATACAGAGCAGTTTATCCGGCTGAATTGCAGCTTGATGTCGGATTACAAAATGATGAAGCTGAATGCCGATATGAAATGCATGGGGCTGGGGTTGTATCTTGAAACGATATTGTTTCTGCGAAAACAGCAGGAATACAAACATGATTTTAACGAACTGGATTTGCTGGCCGATCAGTGGGGAGCTACCGTGGAAAATCTGCAACATCTTATTAAGGACTTCGATTTGTTTCTCATTACAGAGGACGGGTATTTCCGATGTCTGTATCTGGACGAGGTGATGGGATATCAGAGCAAACTTTCCGAGCAACGTGCCGCTGCCGGCAGTAAGGGAGGGAGAAGCAGTAAGAAAAGTACGGTGAAAGCATCTGCAAAAGCAACTGCGTCTACAGCGTCTGCAATAGGGAGGGGCAGAATCAACGAAGGGAAAAACGGTGACACGTCCTGCATGGATCGTAACGAGGAAATCTATACGAAAAGCGATGATACACCTTGCGTGGATTGTAACGGGGAAGTCTACATGAAAAACGGTGATACGTCCTGCATGGATAATAACGGGGAAGTCTACATGAAAAGCGGTGATGCGTTCTGCGTGGATAATAACGGGGAAGCCTACATGGAAAGTAGTGGTGTACCTTGCATGGATAATAACAAGGAAGTCTACCTGAAAAGCAGTGGTGCACCCAGTATGGATAGCAAGGAGAGAATTTATATGGAAAGCAGGAATGTAGATAGTAACAAGACTGTCTGCATGGAGAGCAGCAAGCCAATCCATTCGGATTATAATAAGGAAATCTACAAGGAAAACAGCACGGAAAGCAACGTGAAAAGTAGTGCGGAAAGTATGAAAAATACGACTGCAAAAAATACAAATGAAAATTCAGTCAAAAATGTGATTCAAAGTGTTGATAATGAGTGTTATGGAAAGAATTTGCAAGCAAGCTTTAAGCAAAGCTTTATAAGAGAAGAAAAGAATAGAGGAGAGAAGAAAAACAACAATAACAAAGAAAAAGAAATAATTGCTGTTGCTGCTGTTGATAAACTTCCCCGATTTTCCGAATTGTCCGAAACGATACCCCGATGGGAACAATGCATCAATGAAGCTTTCATTACTCAGAGTTGGCTGGAGGCTGTGGGGATGATGTCAGGTTTGAAAGAACTCTTTTTGAACAATCTTTCTTTTATTCGTGATCTGTTCAAGAAACATGTCGTGGCACAAGGAAACACAGGAGGAATCACTTCCGTGTCCGAAGCCGAAGCTTATTTCGCCAACTACATCCGCCGAGAAAGGCCCACCCGTCTTTTTCTGGAAGAAAAGCTGAAAGAAAGAAGCCGGATGCAGAATGAATCGACTTCGCTCTCGCCCTACGAAACGTACAATCCGCTGACCGGCGAACGTTCGTATTGCGGAGTTCCTCTTCCTGCCGATGCACCCCCGCGCCCCAACGGACGTGCCACCTGGGATAACCTGAAACAGAGCTGGATATGACGCGCGAAGAACATGCAGATTATGTGCGGTGGCTGAAAAGCCTGCCGCGCAGAAAGGACCATTTCCGTATGCCTTGTCCCGAATGTTCCGCAACGCGAAGCAATCCCAAAGATCCTTCGTTCAGTGTGCATATCACCCGTGAAGGGGGATGGGCGAAATGCTTTCATTGTGATTTCGCCATAGCGTGGAACGAGGACGAGATGTGGAAAAGAGAACAGAAACAACAAGACCGGGAACGGCAGAAACAGCAGAAGGATGCATCGCAGCACCATAACACGTCGCAACGCAAGCCTCACATCCCCCTGCAACCGCCTGTACATTACGTATGCCCGGTAATCAATAAAAACAAACAAATTATGAATGGAAAAATGATGGAATACATGGTCGGCAGACGAGGTATTCCGATGGACGTCCTGACAAGGATGAAGATAGAGGAACGCTTGGAATTCCTGCCGCAGACCGGCAAGGAAGAAGCCTGCATCTGCTTCCCTTACCTGGAGGACGGAGTAATGAAAAACATGAAATTCCGGGATGCCGCAAAGCATTTCAAGATGGTGAAAGGAGCCGAGTTGATTCCTTGGAACATAGACGCCATAAAAGGGAAGGAAAAGTGCTACATCACCGAAGGCGAGATAGATGCCCTCAGCCTGATAGCCGCAGGACTGGAAGAGGTGGTGTCCGTACCCAACGGAGCCGGAGGCGCGAACCTTCAGTGGCTGGACCGCTTCGTGGAGTCGCACTTCGATGACAAGGCGGAAATCATCCTGGCCATGGATACCGACAAGCGCGGAGTGGAGTTACGCGACGAACTGGTGCGCCGCCTGGGCGTGGACCGCTGCAAGGTGGTGGCCTGGGGGGAAGGCTGCAAGGATGCCAACGAGTATCTGTTGAAGTATGATCTTCCGAGGCTCCGCCAGCAGGTGGAGCAGGCGGCGGAAATCCCGTTGGAAGGAGTCTTCTGCCCCATGGACGAATGGGATACGCTGATGGATATTTATTACAACGGAATGCCGGAGGGAGCCGATACGGGACTGGAGAATCTGGACCGGCTGATCAAGTTCGAGCGTGGTTTTGTGCTCACGGTCACAGGCGTTCCCGGCAGCGGAAAAAGCGAGTTTGTGGACGAAATTGCCATGCGCCTGCTCCTGCGCCACGATTGGAAGGTGGGCTATTTCAGCCCGGAGAATACCCCGCTGGCCTATCACTACCGCAAGCTGATACGCCGCGTGGTGGGCAAGCGTTTCGAACACAAGGGGATGCCGTTGCCGGAAGCCGGACAGGCCATCCGTTACCTGGCACAGAGTGTCTTCTCCATTATGCCGAAAGAGGACTTCTCGGTAGAGAGCGTGCTTCGCATTGCCGCCCAACTGGTGAGCCGGAAAGGAGTGAAGGTGCTGGTGGTGGACCCCTTCAACCGCTTCGAGCATCAGATTCCCGACTGGGAAACGGAAACGCAGTACATCAGCCGCATCTTCGACGAGTTCTCCAATTTTGCCGTGAAGCACAAGGTGTTGCTCATTTTGGTGGCGCACCCCACCAAGTTGCGCCGCGAACCGGGAAGCAAACGCTGGCCTGTGCCCACGCTGTATGATATCAACGGCTCGGCGGCCTTTTTCAACAAGACGGATTATGGAATGGTGGTAGACCGTAACGATGAACTGGGGCAGGTGCTGGTGCGTGTGGCCAAGGTACGTTTCGACCATCTGGGCGGACCGGGAGATGCTTTTTTCGCCTTCAGCACTTACAACGGACGTTACACGCCTACCGAGGAGAGGACCTTGGATCATAATCCGCCCGAACCGAAGTGGGAGCATACCAATTTCCTGACAGAGAAGCTGAAGCCCGAACAGCAGGGCCTGGGGTTTAATGAGGGGGAATGAAGTAGTTGAATGTTGCTGTTCCTGAATAACTTGGGGATAGGAGAAGGGAGATGTCAAAACAAAAAGGACAGCCCCGAAAAGTTACAGATAGTAATTATAACACGTAAAAGGATCGTATCAAGCTCTGTATGGAGTAATGATACGACCCTTTCTTTAGTCTTTTAGGATGCTCAAATTTCAGATTGTAAGTTCATGTTTTCAAAATCTGAGTTTTGACACTCGCCTTTTAGGCTTTTAGTTACAGTCTGTAACTTCTCGGAGTAGTTATTTTATTTTGACATACCCCCTTTAAAAGTTGCTTACAAGTAGATCATGTTGCCGGCAGGCTTTACTGATTACTGGTCATTCCTCAGTGATCACTGGTCATTCCTCATTAACCGCTAGCCATTAAAATCCTCTCCACCGTTCCCGTTTTATCTCCTCGCACTGCCGTCGCTGCCATGCGGGCATTATTTTCTCCAGCTCTTTCAGTTTCCATCCCTTCATAAAGCGTATCTCGTCCTTTTCCTGCTCCGTGCACAGGCTGATGCGCAGCAGTTCGGGGTAGAGCACCTGTATATGGAAAATCTTGGCTCTCCACAGCAGCATGGACATCTGCCAGGGGGTGAGGGCTTGGATGCGGTTCAGGGTGAGCAGCATTTCCAGATAATGACGGTAGAAGGCTTTGTCCACGGTCATGAGTTGGTTTATCAGATAGTTCATTTTTATTATTGTTAAATGAAAAGATTAGTTGAATGAAGGGTCAGGAAATCAAAGCGGAGGAAAGGGACGCTATCTTTGGAGAAATCATCCTTGGATACGTTATCTTTGAAGAAGCCTCTTTGAAAACAAACGGTTCTCATTGGAAACCCTATCTTTGGAGAAAGCTTCCCTTAAAAGCGGTATTCCTTCACAGCATCAAAACAAGGGCACGGCTTCACGGGATTCAAGTCATGATGTCCCACTATCAACGCTTTAGGGAACAGGAGGCGCAGCTCGCGCAGCAGTGCCAGCATACTTCCCTTCTGCATCAGAGTACGCGTATCGGCAGATGTGCAGTCCGCCGAGAGTCCTCCCTCATAGCAGATGCCGATAGAATGCCGGTTATGGTTCTTGCAATGCGCTCCCACCTTTTCCAGAGGTCGTCCGCGGTGAATCTCTCCGTCACGGGTGATATAGAAATGATATCCTATGTCCGTGAAGCCCCGGTGGCGGATGTGGTCCCGGCGGCAAGTCTCAAAATCCAGCCTCCGCCCCTCAGGGGTGGCGGAGCAGTGGATAATAATCAGGGTAATGGTTCTCATGATCATCAGATACAGGCGTTCAGGCCGAGTGCGCCGGCAACGGCGGTGGCTACGGTGATAATTACTTTCAGAATCAGTGTCCAGGTGTTTTTCTTTGTTTTTGAACTCATTGGAATTTTGTTTTAGAGGTTGATAATAAATGAATTGTAATGGAAGCCAAGGGCTGAATGTACCCCAATGAAAACGGCTTGTCACAGGGGCACATTCAGCCTTTTAGCGTCGTGCCTTTAGCGTTGTGCCTTGCTTCCGTCATACAGGAGTTCCGTCAGGCCTGTCCTCCGTTTTCCGGCTCCTTCGCCTCTCCGGTAAGATCCACACTGGTCTTTCCGGCTTTCAGCGCCTTCACCACCAGTCGGGCCGCTTTGCGCGTGGCCACCAGATTGAACACAGCTTCCTCCTGCAAGTTCTGGAAACGTGTTCCGGCACTCCAGTTCACATTCAGCTTTCTGACGTGGATGGCAGGATTGTAGTCGGCAGCGCTTTCCGCTCCTATACTGTTGATGCTGATGGAGAAATCCCCCAAGTCGCCCAGCTGTATCTTCTGTCCTCCCAGAAGCTGTTCCCTCATGCAGTCCACCGCCATGGTGAGGATGGCCACGATGTCCGCACGCTTGTACACACAGCCGTGGCTGGCGATGTGCTCGGCAAAGCGGTTGATGTCCATCACTTCCGAATACTGTGCACTGGCGTAAGCCTTCTTGGCGGCATCCGCGTCCATCGGATTGCTACGCATAACGATACTGTAATTTACCATAGTCTGTTAAAATTAAAAGTTGATAATTGAGAATTAAGAAACACTGTTGCCGGGGAATGAAGCAAGTCAGACGTCAGTCACTGTCCATTAACCGTCAGCCACTGGTTGCCGACTGCTGAAAGAACCCTATCTTTCACGTGTAAGATCCTATATCTTACAGCTGTAAGATTATAGATCTTTCGCCTTCATCGTCCCGACATTACAAAGATACGATGTGCGGATTCCGGAAAGTTGATTCCGGTGGATTGTAGTTGATAACAGTTGATTCTAGTTGATTATTGTTGGAAAAACATTCTTTCTTCTCGTCCGTTTTTCGTACTTTTATGGAAGTAAATAAAAAGTATGGAATGTATGGAGAATTTTGAGATACGCACGTATGGCCGCACCGAACTGGCCCTGTGTTATTTCCCGGATTTGAATCCGCAGGTGGCTTACCGTAAGTTGCAGTATTGGATTGACTATTATCCTCACCTCAGGGAGAAACTGGAGAAGATGGGCAGTGGCTTGAGCTGCCGTACCTATATGCCGGCTCAGGTACAGCTGATTGTGGGGGCGATAGGGGAGCCTTGAAAGGGGATTGTGATGGAGTGCGGCCAGATAAAAAGAATGGCTTCCCCGATTGCGTAATCGATATGGCAAGTGAACGACCGGCTCCTGTTGACAGTCGCATTGAAAGATTGGCAAGGTTGATATATGTGAATGAAAATGACACGAATGACGCCAATCAGAGATATAAACCCAATTTGCGCCATTCGTGTCATTCACATTCTGGATAAAGAACGGAATAGAACCTCTATTCCCGTATTTCTCCCTTATGCACCAGCATTTTCACCAGTGTCCGTTTGGAACTGTGCGTGTCCGAAACCCATAGCACAGAGTCGTTTTGCGCATAGATGCGGGCAGGCTGGGAAAAAGCATATCCTTTTACAGTTTTTATTTTCTTGCTCCATTCGTTGGACTGGCGTTCGTATATGTTGATGGCATCATTGTCACCGGTAGCATACCAGCGGTCGCCGCACAACGCCAGTGTCTTGGGCTTGAAGCCGGGCGACAGGGAAAGGTCGTCCAGATCGATGGAAGCGTTGTTTGCCATATCATCGTTGACCAGTGCCGGATCGAGCACCCGTATTTTCTTTCCTTCATAATCCGTGAGCAGCAGATGCCCTTCCGCATCGGGCTGCATGGAATGGCTGGCAAAGCCGTTGTTGCCCGGACTGCCGTTGCCGGATGCCCGGCGGTAGCGGTTCACCTTCTGGTAATTTTCCGGGGTGGCATCCTCCTCTTTATAAATGCTGACCATTCCGTTCTTGTCGCGTGCGAAAATCAGCCCGTCCTTTACCGTCATGGCCTGTGCCTGGAATACGGGGCCGCTCCATTGCCCGTTGCCTATGCAGGTGAGGTAGGACAGTTCCGGCAACCGGAATACATGGATGCGCGACTGGCGTTCGGCCACATACAGCCGGTTGCCCGACGGGACGATGGCCTCTATCTGACTTCCGAAACTCTTCTCCCCGCCGTCGTGCTGCCAGCTCTGCAAGGTCCCCAGCCGTTCACCTTTCTTTATACTGAACAGCAACAGGCTGCTGCCTGCCTTTCCGATGTTTGCGATGAAAAGGGTATCCCCCAGATGGGCGACGGTATAAGGGGTGAAATCCTCGGCCGTTTCCATGCCCAGGGTTTCCGCATCAATCAGCTGCGCCGCCTCATACGAGTAATACCAGTAACTGTTATAATCCCCGTTTCCTTCTCCTTCCCCGTTTCCTCCGCCGGGAGCGGAGGGGTAGCCGCAGATTTCATCCAGGGTGACTTTGCTGCATTGTGCCGTCAGGACTCCGGACAGCACAATCAGGATATAAGCGTATATTTTCATGTTGTTCTTACTATATTATATAGGTATATATTTATTTCAGCTCACTCATGGGGATGGCGTAAACGCATGTCCCGTTTTTCACGCGGTCGGTGATGAACAGCGTGTGGCGGCGGATGCAGAACTTCTCGGGTGCTTGCAGGGTGATGCCGCCGATGGTGGTATGGTCCTTCACGATCTCTCCTGTCCGGGGATTGACCTCACAGAACTTTTCTGTACCGTTGGAACTTACAAACAGCCTTCCTTCGTAGAAATCCAAGTCGTAGGGTACATTTTTATAAGCCAGTTGCCCGGTACGTTTGGGGGAAACTCCTTCCCGTATCCCGTCGGGGGCGAACAGGTCTATGCGTTTGGCGGGATGGGTGGAGTAGAGCAGGCCGGTCTGTTCGTCCACTGCCATGCCGTAAGTGCCGTTTGTCTCGCCCAGATGTTCGGAGCGTACATAAATCCGCGGAGTCACTCCGGACTGTATAGCCTGCTCTTCTACAAAGTTGACGTAGCGTTTGTCGTGTATCATGACCAGCCCTTTGTAGAGCAGCACATCGAAGGCATGTACGGTCTGCGAGGGCCCCGTTCCCCAGCTTCCATTGCCTATGCAGGTAAGGAACTGATGGCTCTTCGCATCAAAAATCTCGGTACGGCTTCCTTCGTGGGTGACATAAATCTTGTCGTGGGCACGGGTGATACCGTTCGGGCGGCCGCCGAATTTCCCGGTAACTTCTCCGTGCTTCCATTCCTTGATGCTTCCCAAGTGCTTCTTGCCGCCGCCGGCAAGGCCGAACACCTCTACGCTGTACTGGTTGTCCGCATCGTTCACGGCATACAGGGTATCTCCGTACACATATACATCCTTGGGGCGGAAGGTGGTTCCCGTAGCGCCGGGCAAGTCTGTATAATCCAGCTTGAACGCCACCGGCTCCCCGTCGTTTCCTCCCCGGTCGGTCTCTCCGCGCAGGGGAGACAGGCCACCGTCCAGCGCATCGAGTTCCGGGTCTTCGATAATGTGTTTCGAAGCCACGTATATATCATCAAAATAACGGTTCCTGCTCCAGCGGGTGTGCAGGAAGCGGCGGGAATAGACGGGCAGCTCCTTGTCCAGCGACAGCGCCACATATACGTTGTTGCACAGGGTGATCCACCCCGGTCCCGTCTGTTCGTAAGTCATGTTTCCCGCATGGCCGTAGCCCACACAGTGGGCAAACTCGTGGAATATGGTTTCGGTGATGCTTTTGTCATCGGCATAGTGTTCCAGATAACACACTTCATGCATGCCGAAGGTGGTTCCTCCGCCCAGTCCCATCACGCCGGTGGTATAGCCGAAGGTCAGTCCGCGGTGGTTGAGCACGTTGGCCAGCAGGGCGGTCTTGTCTATTTCCGCCTTGTCATTGTTGCTGTGCAGCGGGCCGAACTCGTACAGGGCGGTCTTGAACCGTTCCGACGAGAACATATACGCCATGTTCAGCGCGATGGCCACCGCCTCACGCGTGTGCGAAGCCTTCATCTTGTACTTCCAGCTGTCCTGGGTGTCACTGTATCTGCCGAAGGCGATGTACCATTTGCAACGGATGGATTGCAGCCTTGCCCAGTACGGGTCGTCACACTCTACGGTGAAGGTCAGGTTTTCTTCCGTGAGGTAGGGGTTTGCCATGATCCGTATTTTCTTTCCGCTGCGGGTATAGGCGGTCAGGTCCTTGGTGGCGAACGGTATGTGTACCCGGAGTTGCTGGAAAGGCATGATCTTTTCCAGCGACATGAACTTGAATTCTTCCTCGTAACCGTCTATCCTGGCCCAGAAAGTCACGTTTTTCAAGGCTCTGGGACTATAGAAACGGAGTTGGAAACAGTGCTCGTCGTCCATTCCGAACTGAAGAGGCCGGCTGATGTAGAAGCTGCGCTGGCCGGAGTCGAAATAAACATCCTGGGATTCATTGTCATTCAGCAGGTAATACGTGTTGTCCGGGTTATAATCCGTTTCGGCCAGCCGGACGGGCAATTCGTTGTTTGCCACGTTTCCTTCTCCGGAAACCGGAAGTTCGTCCTCTTTGCAGCTGCCCAGCAGTAAAAGCATACCTGCTAAAATCAACAGGCTGGTGGAAAAAAGTTTTTTCATCGTCTGTCTTTATTAGAATTACATTTAAATTTGAAATAATCACTCTTTTGGAAAAGGGTTGCAAAAATAATTGTTTTGGATCAGACGGACAAAGAACCTGTATTTCATTTTGTATGAGTCCCTGTTTTTTATGTTCTTTTATTTTTCTGCCTCAAAAAAAATAAATCCTATATTGTTGCCCTGGGCTTTGTTCATAGGAAAATATGCTGTATTTTTGTTATCCGAAATAAAGATGAAGATATGGCACAACCTTTAGCAGAACGTTTGCGTCCGAAGACATTGGACGATTATATAGGTCAGAAACACCTGGTGGGGCCGGGGGCTGTCTTGCGCAAGATGATCGACGCGGGACGCATCTCCTCCTTTATCCTCTGGGGGCCTCCGGGGGTGGGGAAGACCACGCTGGCGCAGATCATAGCCAACAAGCTGGAAACTCCTTTTTATACACTGAGCGCGGTCACCTCCGGTGTGAAGGATGTGCGCGATGTGATAGAGAAGGCGAGAAGCAACCGTTTTTTCTCGCAGGCCAGCCCCATTCTGTTCATTGATGAAATCCACCGGTTCAGCAAGTCCCAGCAGGATTCCCTGTTGGGGGCGGTGGAAACGGGAGTGGTGACCCTGATAGGCGCCACCACCGAGAATCCCTCGTTCGAGGTGATCCGGCCCTTGCTCTCCCGCTGCCAGCTGTATGTGCTGAAATCATTGGAGAAAGAGGATTTGCTGGAACTGCTGCATAATGCCATCGCAAAGGACGTGATACTGAAAGAAAAGAAGATAGAGCTGAAGGAGACGGATGCCATGCTCCGCTTTTCGGGAGGTGATGCCCGCAAGCTGCTGAACATACTGGAGCTGGTGGTGGAGGCGGATGCGGATGCCGGCCCCGTGGTGATTACGGATGAGAAGGTGACCGAGCGTTTGCAGCAGAATCCGTTGGCGTATGACAAGGACGGGGAGATGCATTATGATATCATTTCCGCCTTTATCAAGTCCATCCGCGGAAGTGATCCGGACGGGGCGCTCTACTGGCTGGCGCGTATGGTGGAGGCCGGAGAGGACCCGGCTTTCATAGCCCGCAGACTGGTCATTTCGGCAGCCGAGGATATCGGTCTGGCCAATCCCAACGCATTGCTCCTGGCGAACGCTGCTTTTGATGCCGTGATGAAGATAGGATGGCCTGAGGGGCGTATCCCGCTGGCGGAAGCTACGGTGTATCTGGCCACCAGCCCTAAGAGCAACTCGGCATACGAGGGGATCAACAGTGCCCTGGAACTGGTGCGGCAGACGGGCAACCTGCCTGTTCCCTTGCATCTGCGCAACGCACCCACCAAGCTGATGAAACAGTTGGGCTATGGCAAGGATTACAAGTATGCACATGCCTATCAGGGCAATTTCGTGCAGCAGCAGTTCCTGCCGGACGAGGTGAAGGACAGCCGCATCTGGCATCCGCAGAACAATGCGCAGGAAGCGAAGATAAAGGAACGGATGCAGAGCCTCTGGGGGGAACGGTTCAAGGAATGAAAATGAATTGCATTGATCCTGTGCTATAAAATTAAAAATTGGAACGCAAATGACATAAATCCAACCTTCCGGCCGGTTTATATCCATGCTGTGCAGCTGTTAATTTGCGTTATTCGCGTTCCAATCTAACCGAATAAATGAACAAAACATGGAATTTAACTTTTGAGCATATGAAAATAGTAGTTTTAGACGGTTACGGATTGAATCCCGGTGATTTGTCATGGGAGGAGATGCGGGCGTTGGGCGAGCTGACGGTGTACGACCGCACAGCCCCTGCCGAGTTATTGGAGCGTTCTGCCGGAGCGGAAGTGCTGATTACAAATAAAACGGTGATTACGGCGGAGGATATGGCCGCTCTGCCTGCCTTGAAATACATCGGCGTGCTGGCTACGGGATATAATATTGTGGACATCCAGGCTGCGAAAGCGCGGGGCATCATTGTCACCAACATACCTGCCTACAGCACCGCTTCCGTTGCCCAGATGGTCTTTGCGCATATACTGAACATCACCCAGCGTGTAGGCCATTATGCCTATGCCAACCGTCACGGGCGTTGGGCGAACAATCCCGACTTCTGCTACTGGGATACCGACCTGGTGGAACTGGACGGGAAGAAGCTGGGAATCATCGGCTTGGGAAACACCGGACAGGCGACGGCGCGCATCGCTGCCGCTTTCGGAATGCAGGTATGCGCCTATACTTCCAAGCCGCAGTCACAACTTCCCGGAGGAATCCGGAAAATGGAGCTGGATGAGCTGTTCCGCGAATGTGACGTGGTGAGCCTGCACTGCCCCCTTACACCCGATACCAAAGAGCTGGTCAATGCCGCCCGCCTGGCCCTTATGAAACCGACGGCCATTCTGATAAATACCGGCCGCGGTCCCTTGGTGAACGAGAAAGACCTGGCCGACGCACTGAACAAGGGTGTGATAGCGGCTGCCGGACTGGACGTGCTTTCTTCCGAGCCTCCCCAATATACCAACCCCCTGCTGACGGCGAAGAACTGCTTCATTACGCCGCATATCGCCTGGGCCACGAAAGAAGCCCGTGTCCGGCTGATGCGGATTGCAGTGGGGAACTTGAAAGGATTCATCAAGGGTGAGATTGTAAACAATGTGGCGGAATGAGAACAAAGGAAAAAGACGGAAAGAAAAGAAGGAGGTAAGAAAAATGGAAGAAGACAAGAATACGTTGGATTTGCATACGGAAGTTAGGGAAGAGGACAGGGTGGCAAAGGCCGTTGCCTTGTTCAAGGAAGGATATAACTGCTCCCAGTCCGTAGTGACGGCTTTTGCCGATCTGTATGGCTTCACCCGTGAACAGGCCCTGCACATGTCCGCCTCTTTCGGCGGCGGCATAGGGCGGATGCGTGAAACCTGCGGTGCTGCTTGCGGCATGTTCCTGCTGGCCGGGCTGGAGAAGTGCGCCATCGAGGGGAAAGACCGTGAGAGCAAGGCGGCGAATTACGCTCTGGTGCAGGAACTGGCCGAAGAATTCAAGAAGCGGAACGGCGCCCTGCGGTGTGCCGATTTGTTGGGATTGTCCGGAAAAGAGCCGGTAGTATCCACACCGGAAGCAAGGACGGAACGGTATTACGCCAAGCGTCCTTGTGCAAGAATGGTAGAGGAAGCGGCCCGGATTTGGAGCGAACACCTCGAAAAACAAAAAAAATAGGTTGAAAAATCGCTTTTTCTTATAGAAATACAAACTTTTTCGATGCAAAAGTGTTGAATAACATAATTTTGTGTATCTTTGCAAGCGATAAGAAACACAAACATTCACATCGGAATGTGTGGGTGCGGTTAACGTTTAACTAAAAGCAAATTGAAAATGTTGAAAGAAAAAGCAGGTGCTTTGGCCGGACAGATCTGGGAAGCACTGAATGGAACTGAAGGTTTGACACAAAAACAAATCAAGAAAGCAACCAAACTGAAAGCTGACAAGGATTTCTTCCTGGGGCTGGGCTGGCTGCTGAGAGAAGATAAGGTCGTTACTTCTGAAGTGGAAGGCGAGATCTTTGTAAAATTGGTGTAAGAAGAAGATTTTAAACTCATAAAAAAATGCGTTGGCACATCGTTTGGTATGTTGTCAACGCATTTTTTTTGTATTATAGTAATAATATGAATCATCTTTTTGAATAGTATTCATATTATTACTATATTTGCAGGGTAATTAAGTCCAAAACGTTATGAGTTACAAATCAGTGAAAGACGTTGTAACGATGTTGCTGGAAAACGGTTTTGTATTGAAGAGTCAGAAGGGTAGCCACATGAAATTTGAGAAGGATGGCATGATTGTTATCGTACCGGATCACAACAGCAAAGGCGTTGAGAAAGGCACTTATTACAGCATTCTGAGACAAGCGGGGTTAAAGTAGCCCCCCTTGTTCTCTTGATATTTTAGGACAGGAGGCAATATGAAAACAGTGGAAGTGATTGTAGAACACGCAGGAAAGAACTTGAGTGCTTATATCGAAGGTGCTCCCGTTATTACAGTCGGTAATGACATGAAGGAGTTGGAGGATAATATGAAGGAGGCGATCGAGTTATATTTGGAAGATAACGATAGTCCCTGCGAAGTGTTATCTGGGGAGTTTGAGTTGAAGTTTAAGATTGATGCTGCTACATTTATCAACTATTACAGTAATATCTTTACTAAGGCTGCATTGAGCCGTATTACAGGAATAAACGAACGCCAGTTGTGGCATTATGCTGCCGGAGTTCACAAACCTCGCAGGCAGCAGTTAGAGAAAATTCAGAGGGGCATTCAGTCTTTAACGAAGGAGTTAGCAGCAATAAACTTATTATAGCATGGTAGATGTTAGAGAATTGAAAATTGGTAATTATGTCTATTTACAGAATAACAAAACTCCATATAAGATAACAGAAATAGGATATAGTGAGATTGAATATCCAAGATACGAAGCGAGTAGAATATCATCAGGAGCGGTATTTCGTACCTATATAGAGAACCTTAATCCTATTCCTCTCACAGAGGCACTATTGTTGAAATGTGGATTTGAGAGGAAACATTTTGGTAGTGCTACGATTTTTTGTCATCTA
>ENA-OWPB01002014-OWPB01002014.1-human-gut-metagenome-genome-assembly--contig:-NODE-2014-length-15526-cov-2.350850_pt1 | contig 15526 bp, 10 predicted proteins | sample MGYA00248260_ERZ651838 | MGnify/ENA primary metagenome ERZ651838 (study PRJEB26924, sample SAMEA4378304) | human gut metagenome | biome: human gut; feature: human-associated habitat; material: faeces...
TCAAATCAATATGATGCAAGTCTACTTCAACCAAGGTATTCACAATAAAAAGGCCGTTTTCGAAGTTTATTTCCGTCAACTTCCGTTTAAAAATGGCTTTGCTGTGTTCGCAGGTCTGGAACGTATTGTCAACTATCTTGAAAATCTGACTTTCTCAGAAACTGATATTGCTTATCTAAAAGAGTTAGGTTATCCTGAGGATTTTCTAGACTATCTAGCCAACCTAAAACTCGAGTTGACTATCAATTCAGCCCTTGAGGGTGATTTGGTATTTGCTAATGAACCGATTTTCCAAGTGGAAGGTCCCTTGGCCCAGTGTCAGCTTGTAGAGACTGCCTTGCTAAATATCCTCAATTACCAGATTCTTATTGCTACCAAGGCAGCTCGCATTCGCTCTGTCATTGAAGATGCTCCTTTATTGGAGTTTGGGACACGTCGTGCACAAGAGATGGATGCAGCAATCTGGGGGACGCGTGCAGCCGTGATTGGTGGTGCTGATGCAACGTCAAATGTACGTGCTGGCAAAATTTTTGGAATCCCAGTTTCTGGTACTCATGCTCATGCTCTTGTTCAAGCCTATGGCAATGATTACGATGCCTTCAAAGCCTATGCATCAACTCATAAGGACTGTGTATTCCTTGTGGATACCTATGACACTCTCAAAATTGGTGTTCCGAATGCTATTCGTGTAGCTAAAGAGCTGGGTGATAAGATCAATTTCTTGGGTGTTCGTCTTGATTCAGGTGACTTGGCTTATCTATCGAAGCAGGTCCGTAAGCAGTTGGATGCTGCCGGTTTCCCTGATGCCAAAATTTATGCTTCAAATGACCTTGATGAAAATACCATCCTCAACTTGAAGATGCAAAAGGCCAAAATTGATGTTTGGGGTGTCGGTACCAAACTTATCACTGCTTATGACCAACCAGCCTTGGGTGCTGTCTACAAGATTGTTTCAATCGAGGATGATCAGGGATTCATGCATGATACTATCAAGTTGTCTAACAATGCTGAGAAGGTTTCGACACCAGGTAAGAAGCAAGTTTGGCGTATTACGAGTCGTGCTAAGGGCAAATCAGAAGGTGACTATATCACCTTTGCAGACACGGATGTTAATGCCCTAGAAGAAATTAATATGTTCCACCCAACTTACACCTACATTAATAAGACTGTTCGTGATTTTGATGCAGTGCCACTCTTGGTCCCAATCTACGACAAGGGGCAACTGATTTATGACTTACCAAGTCTTGATGAAATCAAGGCTTATGCGACTAAGGAATTGGACGAACTTTGGAATGAGTACAAGCGTGTGCTTAACCCTCAAGATTATCCAGTTGACTTAGCTAAAGATGTCTGGGATAACAAGATGACCTTGATTGATAATGTCCGTAAGAAAGCCCATAACTTGCCAGAGTAAAAGGAGACATTATGACTTTGCAAGAAACTATTATTGCTCAACTAGGCGTTAAACCTAGCATTGATCCAAAAGAAGAGATTCGAAAATCTGTTGATTTTTTGAAGGCCTACATGCTCAAACATCCATTCCTTAAAACATATGTTTTGGGAATCTCAGGAGGTCAAGATTCTACCTTGGCTGGCCGTCTGGCACAACTTGCGGTTGAAGAGCTCCGTGCAGAGACAGGAAAAGACTATCAGTTTATCGCCATTCGATTGCCATATGGTGTCCAAGCAGATGAAGATGATGCCCAACGTGCTCTTGCTTTTATTAAGCCAGATGTGAGTCTTGTGGTTAATATCAAAGAAGCTGTAGATGGTCAGGTTGCGGAACTTGCCAAGGCAGGCGTAACCGTTTCTGACTTTAACAAGGGGAATATCAAGGCCCGTCAACGTATGATTACCCAATACGCGGTTGCGGGTGAAAATAGTGGGGCAGTTATCGGGACAGACCACGCCGCTGAAAACCTTACAGGCTTTTTCACAAAATTTGGTGATGGTGGTGCAGATATCTTGCCACTCTTTCGTCTAAACAAGCGTCAAGGTGCAGCCCTTCTTGCAGAACTTGGTGCTGACAAGGCCCTATATGAAAAAGTGCCAACAGCTGACTTGGAAGAGGATAAACCAGGAATCGCTGATGAAGTGGCACTTGGTGTGACCTATCGTGAAATTGATGACTACCTTGAAGGTAAGGAAGTCTCAGCCAAAGCTCAGGAAACGATTGAGTCTTGGTGGCGTAAAGGTCAACACAAACGTCACTTGCCAATCACTATTTTTGATGATTTTTGGAAATAAGAGGAGAAATGAATGATGATTAAAGCTTATATTGATTTTTGGAAGCGTGCCTTTGACTTTAGCGGACGTTCGACTCGTCCAGACTACTGGTGGGCTTACTTGGTTAATGTCATTATTATTACTATTCTTACTGTTTTTTGTGTTCTTATTCCTTTCTTCAGTAATGTTGACCTTAGTGATCCAGCTCTGTTGAATAATCAGACTGAACTGCAAAAAATAATTATTACCTATGCTTGGCCACTAATGCTTTTTAGCTTAATTGAACTTATCCCTCAATTGTCTCTACAAATCCGTCGTTTGAGAGATGCAGGATTTCATCCGGCTTGGGTACTTCTAAGTTATATAGGGCTTGTACCAATCTTGGTTATCTTCTCATTGATTGGAAGCATTGTCCTCCTTATCATGTCTTGTCAACCAACGAAACCAGCACCTGAAACGCAGTTTGATAAAGTGGAATAAGATTGTCATAACCCTAGGTTAAACCTAGGGTTATTTTTAAATTGAATTTTCAGAAATTAGTGATAAAATAGAGAGGAATAAGGCTTAAAAGGAGGAATCTTATGACTTCACTATCAACAGATTTCACAGATAAACTATTTGCAGACTATGAGGCCAATGCCAAGTACAGTGCTATTGAGAATGCTGTAACTCACAATGGCTTGCTCAAATCCATCGAAACACGTCAATCAGAAGTTGAGAATGACCATGTTTTCTCAATCGATTTAACTAAAGATGAGGTGTCTAACCAAAAAGCTTCAGGACGTTGCTGGATGTTTGCGGCACTAAATACTTTCCGTCACAAATTAATCTCAGACTTTAAATTGGAAAGTTTCGAACTTTCTCAAGCTCACACTTTCTTCTGGGACAAGTATGAAAAATCAAACTGGTTCTTGGAACAAATCATTGCCACAGCAGATCAAGAGATTGGCAGTCGTAAGGTTAAATTCCTTTTGGATACCCCTCAACAAGATGGTGGACAATGGGATATGGTCGTATCACTTTTTGAAAAATATGGTGTTGTGCCAAAATCAGTTTATCCAGAATCTGTAGCTTCAAGCAATAGTCGTGAGCTTAATCAATACCTCAATAAGCTTCTTCGTCAAGATGCTCAAATCTTGCGTGATTTGATTGCTGGAGGTGCTGATCAAGCTGCTGTTCAGGCCAAGAAGGAAGAACTTCTTCAAGAAATTTTCAATTATCTTGCTATGACTCTTGGTTTACCACCACGTCAGTTTGATTTTGCCTACCGAGATAAGGATGACAACTATCAATCTGAGAAAAATATCACACCACAAGCATTCTTTGAAAAATATGTGGGTCTCAAACTCAGTGACTATGTGTCAGTTATCAACGCTCCAACAGCTGATAAACCTTACGGAAAATCTTATACTGTTGAGATGTTGGGTAATGTTGTAGGTGCACCAAGTGTTCGTTATATCAACCTCCCAATGGACCGTTTCAAAGAGCTTGCAATTGCACAGATGAAGTCTGGAGAAACTGTTTGGTTTGGTTCAGATGTTGGTCAAGTTTCAGACCGTCAAAAAGGTATTCTTGCAACTAATGTTTATGACTTTACAGCTAGCATGGATATTAACTTGACTCAAGACAAGGCAGGACGTTTGGACTACAGTGAATCTCTCATGACTCATGCCATGGTATTGACTGGGGTTGATTTGGATGCCGATGGCAAACCTGTTAAATGGAAGGTTGAAAACTCTTGGGGAGACAAGGTTGGACAAAAAGGTTACTTTGTCGCTTCTGATGCCTGGATGGATGAATACACTTATCAAATCGTTGTCCGCAAAGACTTCCTTACAGCTGAAGAATTGGCAGCCTATGAAGCAGAGCCACAAGTACTTGCTCCTTGGGATCCAATGGGAGCCCTTGCTTCAAAATAAGACAATACATGAAAACACTGGAAATTTTCCAGTGTTTTTTATAGTTTCTTTAAAATCTATCGGTAAAAAAAGAGTTATCCAATCGGATAACCCTTCTTATTTCTTATTCTTCTGCTATAGCAGTGTTTGAATTTGAATGTTCAGAGCCATTAGAAGAGGCCGATGTCGATGGATTTGTTGAAGCATCAGGACCGTACTGTTGACTATCTTGTGAACTTGATGAGTCACTGCTTTGGCTTGAGTCTAAACTTGATGATGAGCTGGATGTTCCTAGTGATCCTGTGTAAACATTTGATGTTGAAGAACCAGTAAGGAAGACATAGCTACCATTATTATAAACACCGCTAGGCATATCGAAATCTTCAGAACCCGCACCATACATCTGGTTAAGGTAGCTACTTGTTACACCATAGATTTGTTTAGCGATATCAAGGTCTGAATCATGAAGTGGTGTTTTACGATTTTTATAACCTGTCCAAATCGCCATAGAATACTTGGTATTGTAACCAACGAAAGTTTCATCTGGAACCATAAGGTAAGCGTAGACGCCACTTTCTTTTTGTACCTTGTAGTATTCATCGTCACCATAGTTAGATGTACCGGTCTTAGCAGCGTTGAACGTACCAGGGACATAAGCTTCAGTCGCTGTACCACCTGTCATTACTTGTTTCAACATGCTTGACATCATGTAAGCTGTTTGTGGTGACATAGCTTCAACACCTTTAGAATCAAATGATTTTGTTGAACCGTCTTCAAATTTGATTGATTTAATGTAAGAAGGTTTATAGTAAGTACCACCATTTGCAAAGGCTGCATAGGCTGCGGCCATTTTCTCACTTGATGCACCATACTTAGGATCTGCTGATGATGTTGAAGATGAGATGGCATTTGAGTAGTACATTTCTGGATACTCGATACCCAAATCTTTCAAGAAGGATTGTGCATATTCCAAACCAGCAGCTTGGAGAGCTTTAACGGCTGTTACGTTACGTGACTGTTGAAGCGCATAAGTCAATGAAATGCTTCCGTAATACTTACGGTCCCAGTTGTAAACTGGTGTTGAAGAACCTGGGAAATTGTAAGGATTATCGTAAACAGTCGTACCAGTGTTTGTATAAACACCTTTTTCAATAGCAGGAGCATAGTCAGTGATTGGTTTCATTGTAGAACCCCAGTCACGGTCTGTTTGAACAGCTTGGTTGGTACCAAGTGCAACGTTTTCGTCTTGGTGACGTGATCCCAATTGGGCAACGACACGACCATTAGTAACATCAATAATAGTAGAAGCAACTTGGAGACTATCGTTTGGATAGTATACGTAGTCGTTAGTATTATAGACGTTCCAGATATATTTTTGAATATCTGGGTTAAGGTTAGTGTAGACATCGAGACCTGCTGAGTAGATATCAGCATTGGCATCAGTAGATACTTGTTCAATAACTTGTTTGATGTAGTTATCTAAGTATAGCTCATAGCTAGCTTTCTTCGTAAGTGGAAGAAGGCCATCTGATACATCAGTTGCTTTAGCTTGTTCGTACTCTTCTTTAGAAATGTTTTTGTCTTCATACATTTCACTAAGAACAGTGTTACGACGCTCTTTGGCAGCATCTGGATTAGCATAAGGGTCATATTGTGTTGGTGCTTGTGGAATACCAGCAAGAAGAGCTGCTTGGGCAACAGAGAGGTCGCTCAAGTCCTTACCGAAGTAAGATTTAGCTGCAGTCTTCATACCGTAGTAACCATTACCCATATAAACCTTATTAATATAGAAGGTCAAGATTTCTTGTTTAGTGAATTGACGCTCCATTTGGAGTGACAACCAGATTTCTTGTGACTTACGTTTAAGGGTTTGGTCAGAAGTGTTAGTTGAGAAGTAAGCCAACTTAATCAACTGTTGGTCGAGTGTAGACCCCCCTTGGGTACTGCTACGACGAAGGTTATTAACAGCTGCCCCCATGATACGGTAGACGTCAATCCCACGGTGTGTGAAGAAACGTTTATCCTCAATAGAGGTGATGGCATTAACTAGAGTTGTTGGAATTTCATCTGTTGATGCACTCTCACGTTTCTCAGCTCCCAAGTCGGCAATAAGACTACCATTAGCGTCGTAAATCTTACTTGAGTTTGTTGATTGCAGTTTGTTCTCGGTAAGTTTAGGAACACTGCTAACATAGTAGGCAAAGAGGCTACCACCAGCGATGACACAGACTACAAAGAAAGTGAGCAGTCCAATAAATCCGTATTTTGCAATACGCCAGCCCAAACTTTGGTCTGAAGCGGCAGAGCGTTTTCCTTTGCTATAGCGAGAAGAATCTGAACGCTTGACCTTGATGTTTTTAGCACGTTTAGTCAAACCGTTAAGTGATTCTTTAAAGTTGCTGAAATTAAATTTAGCCATTATGTGTTACCACCTAATAATTTTTCAATGATTTCTAAATAAGGAACTTGAGGATAAGCTGCTTCTGCAATTGCATAGCCTCTTTTTTTGATATAATCAAGAGGCATTGATTTCGTCCCTTTATCAATCTGATAAAAAGCGATTAAGTCTTTGGCAGGCAGAAGGTAGGTTTCCTTAAGCGTCGAGAAGTGAAGTAGCACGAAGCAGATCCCATCTTGACTGATGACCTGAGACATGTGCTCAATTTGATGCGCATGAAAGTTTTTCATAGGCATGGATGTCTTTTGTCGTGTCTCTTTGGCTTCAAAATCAATGTAGTATCCTTTGTAAACGCCGGAGTAGTCGGTAGTAGAAGCTTGTCTAAAGTAAGCTTCTACAATCTTTGCCCGTGAGCGTTTGGGATAATCGACTTTGACAATTTGAACAGGGGTAGGTTTTTTATGAATAACGGCTAAACCACGCGACAAATAGTAATCATTAGTCGCGTTAATAGCAGATTCAAAGCTCATCCCCCGATTGGCAAAGTCAACTCTATTTGATTTTTTAGGACGTACTTGTGCTATCTTACGAGATATCTGATGGGGATAGTTTACCATTTCTTTCCCTTCTTCTTTATAAGATATGCATAAAGACTATTTCATTATACCATAAAATGAACGAGGAAAACAACAAATGACATCACTACTGGTAACTGGCTATAAGAGCTTTGAACTCGGTATTTTTAAAGACAAGGACCCTAAAGTAACCATTATCAAGAAAGCAATCAAACGTGATTTGAAGCGTTTCTTGGATGATGGTGTGGATTGGATGATTTTTACCGGCAACCTCGGTTTTGAATTTTGGGCACTAGAGGTGGCCAAAGAACTTCAGAAAGACTATCCTTTGAGGTTAGCGACGCTCTTTCCTTTTGAAACGCATGGTCAGAATTGGAATGAAGCGAATCAAACAAAACTGGCAGCCTTTAAGCAGGTTGATTTTGTCAAGTATAGCTTTCCCGCTTACCAATCTCCAGCCCAGTTTAAACAATTTAATCAGTTTCTCATTGACAATACAGATCAGGCTTATTTATTTTATGAACCTGAAAATGAAACAAATCTGAAATATTTTTACGGTATGATGATAGAAGCAAGGGATTATCCCGTATTTCGACTGACTTTTGATGACCTCAATGAGGTCATGTCGGAATAGGATATAATTGAGTTTTAAACTTGCATTTTTATATTTTTTTCTGTATCATAAAAATATTAGACAGTAAAGTATTAGTAAGTTAGATAAGACAAGTATTGGAGAATAAAAATGGCTAAGATTAATTTAACGCCCAAGAAAATCTACGAACAAGAATTTAAAACAAGCATGCGTGGCTACGATAAAAAAGAAGTTGATGAGTTTTTAGATGATGTAATCAAAGATTACGGTGTCTATATTGCTCTAGTTAAGGAATTGCAAGAAGAAAATGCAAAACTTAAGGCTAAAACTTCTTCAGCTCCTGCAAGTCGCCCAGCATACGCAAGCGCGACAAGTGAGCCATCACGTGCGAATGCCAATGTTGCTTCGGCTTCAAACTATGATATCTTAAAACGTGTCAGTCGTTTGGAAAAAGAGGTCTTTGGAAAACAAATCGTCGAATAAAACTGGTTTGTGCAATTTTTGGATAATCGCATGGTTGCTTGTCTTCCATGAGGAAAGTCCATGCTAGCACTGGCTGTGATGCCAGTAGTGTTTGTGCTAGGTGAATTAATAAGCCTAGGGACTTGATTTTCAAGTTACGGCGAGTGAACTGGCTAAGTCTTCGGATAGGTTTTAGTAGCTCTGAAAGTGCCACAGTGACGGAGTTTTTAGGGAAACCTAAAAAGTGGAACGCGGTAAACCCCTCAAGCTAGCAACCCAAACTTTGGTAGGGGCATGGGATGGCTGGAAACGAACGGACCATCCTGACTGCTTTGCAGTAGACAGATGATTATCGAAGGAAGTGGTACCTAGTCACTTCTGGAACAAAACATGGCTTATAGAAAATTGCATATAGGTGAGGCTGGGACACATGTCTCAGCCTTCTTTTAGCAGGAATTCTCTCTTTTACAACTATATCTTCTAAAGAAGAGAGTGGAAAAATAAGCCATCAGTTAAAAAAGTTTGTACTCTTAACAATGAGATAAAAGGATGACAATGAAAGAAACATTTACATTAGTAGCAACTGCTGCAGCAGGTCTTGAGGCTGTGGTTGGACGTGAATTGCGTGAGTTAGGTTATGACACTCAGGTTGAAAATGGTAAGGTGCGTTTCCAAGGCGATGTTCGTGCAATAGCTGAAACTAACCTTTGGTTGAGGGCAGCAGATCGTATCAAGATTGTAGTGGGTGAATTTCCAGCACGTACCTTTGAGGAACTCTTTCAGGGAGTTTTTGCCTTAGACTGGGAAAATTATCTTCCGCTAGGTGCAAAGTTCCCAATTGCTAAGGCTAAATGTGTTAAATCAAAGCTTCATAATGAGCCATCTGTTCAGGCAATTTCCAAAAAAGCTGTCGTGAAGAAATTGCAGAAGTATTTCCACCGTCCAGAAGGAGTGCCTCTTCAAGAAACAGGAGCGGAATTTAAGATTGAAGTTTCTATTTTAAAGGATAAGGCTACCGTTTTGATTGATACCACAGGTGCTAGTCTCTTTAAGCGTGGCTACCGTACTGATAAAGGTGGGGCACCGATTAAAGAAAATATGGCGGCTGCTATTCTTGAACTTAGTAACTGGTATCCGGATAAACCGTTGATTGACCCAACTTGTGGTTCAGGGACCTTCTGTATTGAGGCTGCAATGATTGGTATGAATATTGCGCCAGGATTTAATCGTGATTTTGCCTTTGAAGCATGGAATTGGGTGGATAAAGATTTAGTACAGTTGGTACGTGATGAAGCAGATAGCAAGGCGAATTATGATATTGAATTAGATATTATGGGTTGTGATATTGATGGCCGTATGGTTGAGATTGCAAAAGCCAATGCTCGTGAGGCAGGTCTTGAAGATGTTATTAAATTGAAACAAATGCGTTTACAGGACCTGAAAACAGATAAAATCAATGGTGTCATTATTTCAAACCCTCCTTATGGTGAGCGTTTGTTGGATGACAAGGCTGTGGATATCTTGTATAATGAAATGGGTCAAACTTTTGCGCCACTTAAAACTTGGAGCAAGTTTATCTTGACCAGCGATGAACAATTTGAAAGCAAATACGGTATGAAAGCCGATAAAAAACGTAAGCTTTATAACGGGACACTCCGTGTTGATTTGTATCAATATTTTGGTGAGCGTGTTCGCCGTTCTGAGGCTAGAAAGGTAAATTAAACGTGTCAGAAGATAAAACACAAAATGGCTATGAAGGTAGCCAAGAGCTAGATTTCCAAGATGCCAAGGAAATGACAGTCGGTGAGGCTGTCCGCAAAGAAGCTGAGATTAATGCTGGTGTAACAGAAACAGATAGCATTTTGGATAAGTATATCAAGCAACATCGCGAAGAAGTTGCCTCACAAAAATTTTCAAAGAAAATTGAAGCTGATGGCGACACATCACCTTTGGATGCTTTTATTCAAAAGCAACGTCAGGAGTTTGCGGATTCAGGTTTGATTGGTCAATCAATGGCTAATGAGTCAATCAACTCAACAACAGCTACTGAAGAAGTAACACCGGTCACATTTGGTTTTGGTGCTACAGATAACAAGGTTGATGAAACTCAATCTCATATTGACAAGCAGTTGCCAAATGCTCCTGTTGAACCTGAGGTTATTGCAGAACCAGAAAGTCAAAGTTCTGAAGTTATCATTACGTCAACGAATGCTAATCGTTTCATCACGTCAGAAACAGAAAAATTTGACCTTGGTGATGCACTTGCAGATTCAGCTACTTCAACTAATCAGCCAACGCCAGCCTATAACGATGCATTGGTAGATAATATTGATGATAACAATCCTTTGATTGCTAACATCGATGATCCAGAACCACAAAATTCTGCTGTTGCCAATATTGACGATACTGAGCCACAAGCTTCAAAACCTTTGTTGGATGATGCTGCTATTTCAGACACTATTGATTTGGCAGCTATTGCATCAACAGTGGCAGGGGTAACTGGAGCAAAAGCTGACGAAGAAAAGACAACACCAAAAGTGTCTATGGCAGTTAATCGCCCATCTGCAGAAGACAGAATCTCTTCAGAGTCTATTTCACCATCGCATAAGAGTGCCTTTGATGGAGACATTCCAGTTTACCGTCGTAAAGGTGTTGTTATCGGTGCTCTAGCAGTTCTTGCTTTAGCTATTATTGGTGGTAGCTATGCTCTTTATAAAGGAACACATAGCCAATCAGCAAAACCAACAAGCACAGCTTCTTCAGCAGTGACATCATCATCAAGCAAGGACACGGCAGCTGCTGATAATAAGGCCTTTGAAGAAATGTATAATAATTTCTTCACAGATGACGAGCAAACAAAACTCGCTAATGATCAATTTGGTAAGCTATCAGATTTGGAAAAACTGCTCAAGAAATTGGAGAAAACCAAGTATTATGATGCAGCTAAGAAAAAATATGATAACTTGAAGAAACAAATTGAAGCTGTACAAAAGATTAACAGTCAGTTTGAGTCAGATGCTCTGGTAGATGGTAGCTATAATGCCTCTATCGCTGTTAAATCCGATGCCAACTTTAATAGTCTGCCAGAAAGTGTAACAACAACTGGAAATGCGAGTCTTGATAGCACTATCCAAGAAGCGATTAAGGGTGGTAAGACTCAGCTTGAAGAAAAAGCTAAGGCTGCGAGCGCAACATCTGCAGCGACAGCTGCTGCCAGCGCCAATACTGCTAGTCCTGCTGCACCTTCAGGTGATAACACGTCTGGAGCAGCTTCTACTGGTGGTGGTGCGGCCGCATCAAATACTTCTGGAGCGCAAAATGGATCAGCTAACTCAGGTGCAACTGGTTCAACTGGTGCGACTGGAGGAACTACTGGTGGCTCAGCTGCAGCTTCAACAGTTGTAACACGCGGAATCACAAATTATAACCCATCAATCCTTCAACGTGATCGCTCACGTGTGCCTTATAATGCAAACGTAGTAGCAGATACAAGTAACCCAGCTTGGACATGGGCTGATGGTGTTCTTGATAAGATTATCGAAACATCACACTCACGTGGTTACTTCTCAGGAGATAACTTCATCCTTGAGCCAGTCAACATCATCAATGGTAATGGTTACTACAACTTGTACCTTCCAGATGGAACTTACCTCTTCAGTATTAACTGTAAGACAGGTTACTATGTTGGTAATGGTTCAGGTCACTCAGATAAACTTGATTACGAATAATAATCTGCGACACTCCTTCGGGAGTGTTTTTTGTTTTATCTTGGTGAAGGCCTAGTTTATAAGGATTTTGTGCTATAATAGAGGGATAAGATAGGGGTGAATACTATGGCAAAATTGATGCCGGGTAGAGTCCGTAATGAGGGTATTGAACTTTTTGAAAAGGATCTTATTACCATTCATCAGGTCTCAGAAACTCAGTTGGATACAACAGTTGACCAACATCATTTAATTTATGCACTCAATGATTCTGAAATCACGTGTGACTGTGATTATTTCGCTCAAAAAGGCTATTGTCCCCATTTGGCAGCGGTTGAGTATTATCTAAAAAATGATAAAGAAGGCCAGCGTCTCTTGGCAGAACTGGAAGAGGAACAAGAATCCTCTCAAGGCCAAGAGCGAGGTCACTCTTTTGGTGGTTTATTTTTAGAAGGACTTTCTCTAAATGAGGATGATACTGTTAGATATAGCTTGATGGTAGAGGGAGAGGAATCTACCTTTGGTTCAGAGATTTGGTGGAGTATACGTTTACGTCGCTTACCAGATGAACGTTCTTATGTTATTCGAGATATTCCTGCCTTTCTCAAACTTGTAGAGGCTGAGGGTTATTATCAGATAGGTAAGAACTACTATGAACCCCTAACACTTATTCAATTTGACCAGGCTTCACAGGCATTTTTAGACTTCTTAGGACGGATGATTCCAGATGAAGCCAAGACTAATTTAGACTTTATTTTACCGAATAATGCACGTCACCTTTGTCTCCCTTACGGTTTTTTTGAGGAAGGTTTGAGACGGATGCAAGATTTGGATGGCTTTAGGTTTGAATGGGAAGGAACCGAATATCACCGACTTTTGGTTGAGGATTTGACTGCTGATGCTCATCTCTTCTCGTTTGATATTTCTGTTGAGCCTAAGATGATTGAATTGACTGTTGCTGAGAAGAATAGTCAGGCGTTTTTTAATAATCGTATTCTCTTTTATCAAGGTGTTTTTTATCGTTTGAATCGAAAACAACAAAAACTTTTGGTTGGTTTACGCTCTCTTCCAATCGGAAGCGATTTGAATAAGCATGTCAGCTTTAATCTTGATGAACAAGCTATCTTGGCTGCTAGTCTTTTTGATTTTAGGACTATGGGACCAGTTAAAGCTCCTAAAGCCTTTAATATCAAGGATTTCACACCGAGATTTCACTTTGACCTGAAAGGTGACAGTGAGGTTATACTTACATTAGCCTTTGATTTTGATGGTTTCTTGGTACATGATCGCCAAGAGTTGAGTCATTTAGGATTTACCAGTAACTATCGTCATGAGCAGGCTGTGTTCCGTTTGATGGCTAAGCATGGATTCACCCCTGATTTTCAGTCATCTAAACGATTAGATAGCAGTCAAGAGCTCTATGATTTCTTTACGAATACTCTAGCAGAATTTGAAAATACAGGGACGGTTCTGATTGGGCAGGAGTTGCGTGACTTACGGGTTGAACAGAGTCCACAGGTTCAGGTAGAGCGTCAGGGGAATTTATTAGATATTTCCTTTGATTTTTCAAGTCTTGACGATGAAGATGTGGATCATGCTTTAGCAGCTTTGATGGAAAGTTCGCCCTATTTTATCAATCGTAGTGGTCAGTTGATTGTTTTTGACGAGGCGACGCATCGTATTAGTGAGAGTCTCAAAACTCTGAGAGCTCGTTACTCAGGAAAAGGTCACCTAGAACTCAATCAATTAACTGCCTATCAATTGATGGATGCTCTTTCAGAAAGTGATTCTGTTCGTTTTTCAAAAGATTTCCAACTCTTAACGCAACATTTGAGTAAGCCAGAGACCTTTGATTTGCCAACCTATAAGGTAGAAGCTGGCCTTCGTCCCTACCAGGAAAGAGGTGTTCAGTGGCTATCGATGTTGCATCACTATGGTTTTGGCGGTATCTTGGCCGACGATATGGGGTTGGGGAAAACCTTGCAAACTATTGCCTACCTCTCTGCACATTTAGAAGAAGGACAACGAGTTTTGGTTTTGTCACCATCAAGTCTGATTTACAATTGGCAGGATGAGTTTAAAAAGTTTGCCCCTCAGTTAGATGTAGCGGTTTCTTATGGACTCAAGCCAAAACGTGATGACATCATTGCTGAAGACCACCAGATTATTATTACAAGCTACGCTTCCTTCCGTCAGGATTTTGATGCTTACAAGGCTGGCAAATATGACTATCTCATTCTCGATGAGGCTCAGGTCATGAAGAATACACAGACAAAGATTGCCCAATATCTACGTGATTTTTCTGTTCCACATTGCTTAGCACTATCTGGAACGCCTATTGAAAATCATTTGTTGGAGATTTGGTCTATTTTCCAGATTATTCTACCAGGACTTTTACCAGCTAAAAAAACTTTCCTTAAGTTAACACCAAAGGAAGTGGCTAGGTATATTTCTCCCTTTATTCTAAGACGTAGGAAAGAAGAGGTCCTTCCTGATTTACCAGATTTGATTGAAATCACTCACCAAAGTGAATTGTCAGATGCTCAAAAGGCTATCTATTTAGCACAATTACAACAGATGCAACAAGGATTAATTTCAGCAAGTGATCAGGAAATCAACCGTCGTAAGGTGGAAATCTTGTCAGGAATTACCCGCTTACGACAAATCTGTGATACCCCAGCTCTCTTTATGGACTATGCGGGAGATAGCGGAAAATTAGATAGCCTTAGAGAGTTGCTTAGCCAAATTAAGGAATCAGACCATCGTGTCCTTATCTTTTCACAATTTCGTGGGATGTTAGATATTACAGAGGGGCTCTTACAAGAATTAGGTATTTCCTCTTATAAGCTAACAGGGTCAACGCCATCTGATAGTCGTCAAGAGATGACCAGAGCCTTCAATCAAGGAAGCCGAGATGCCTTTTTGATTTCTCTAAAAGCAGGAGGAGTGGGACTGAATCTAACTGGTGCTGATACGGTAATTCTGATTGACCTTTGGTGGAATCCAGCGGTAGAAATGCAGGCTATTAGTCGTGCGCATCGTATAGGTCAGGAACAAAATGTCGAAGTTTACCGTTTGATTACAAGAGGGACTATTGAAGAGAAAATTCTTGAGCTTCAAGAAGGCAAGAAAAACCTGGTAACAACCGTCTTGGATGGCAATGAAAGCCGTGCCAGCATGACCGTTGAGGATATTAAAGAAATTCTTGGTATTGTAATATCTTAATTTGTTATATTTGATATTGAAATACTAAGATGTGAAAATGCTACTAGGCAAATCTTTTGAATTAGGCTATAATAGAATACTGCAAGACGTATCTTCCCATTCCCGATTGTTTATATTAAGATACGCATCATCTCGAAAACGAAAGGAAGTCTTTTATGCATCGCCAAAGACGACAATTTCCGCTGATTCCAGACGGGGAATCTTGCTTGCAAGAACCGGTCTCTATGCGCCTATATGAAAATGAAGATTTAATCACAAATATCCGTGGCCCTTACCAAGATAAGGACTACAATGATTTGTTGCCGAACTATGATTTCTTGTCAGCTAAGCCTAGCAATCGTAAGCAGGCTTCAAAACGAGTGGAGACACAAGAAGCTGGCATGACTTATGCAGAGGAAGCCCGTGAAAAGGCTAAGCGTGATGTCCGTGAGAAACGCCAAAAATTC
>ENA-OWPB01002015-OWPB01002015.1-human-gut-metagenome-genome-assembly--contig:-NODE-2015-length-15518-cov-3.666106_pt1 | contig 15518 bp, 13 predicted proteins | sample MGYA00248260_ERZ651838 | MGnify/ENA primary metagenome ERZ651838 (study PRJEB26924, sample SAMEA4378304) | human gut metagenome | biome: human gut; feature: human-associated habitat; material: faeces...
TTTGGAATAGTCAGCCGCTGTAAATTTTCTGTCGGATTGCTCAAATAATACGAGGAAGAACCCCTAAAAAATTTATTGAATTTTGTGACTTTGTGCTGTGGAATTTTGACCATAGAAACTTCGGACTGCTTTCTCCGAAGTTTCTGTACTATTGGGCAAAATGGAGCGTTTAGCACAACGGAACAAATCAATAAATTTTTTAGGGGTTCTTTTCAATTATTCTTCGGGCAATCTGGCTTTCACTTTTCTTATAGCGGCGGGTTCGTCTGTTTCACAGCCTCACAAATCAGAAGCTATTTCATTTTGATTTTTACGGTCTTCTTCTTTCCGCTTCCATCTGTTGCCATTGCAGTAATTTTTACCGTTTTTCCTCTGGCTGATTTCTTCGTTGTTACAATTCCCTTAGCATTTACCGTGGCATATTTGGTATTGCTTGATATCCAGAGAAGTTTTTTATTTGCTTTCTTTGTGGCAGTTACTTTGGCTTTTAGTTTTAGTTTCTTGCCTGCTTTTACTGGCTTACTTCCTGTTATCTTAATTTTCTTTACAATGCCTTTCATAGATGTAACCTTCCATGAAGCATATTTTTTACTGCCATCCGTTGCTGTTGCCGTAATCGTTACTTTCTTACCGCCAGTTTTCTTTTTCAGTGTAACAACTCCACCTTGCGTTACGGTTGCAACTTTTGTATTGCTGGATTTCCAGAGTAGCTTTTTATTCGAAGCAGTCTTTGGTAAAACAGCCGCTTTTAGAGTAAGCTTTTTGCCTGCGGCAATCTGTTTGGAGAGGCCGGAAAGGCGGATTGAGGTTACCTTTACTTTCTTTGACGGTTTTTTACCAGTATCCGGTTTTGGTGTATTTGGCTTCACATTTTCTACCGTAATTGGCATAACCACTTTTCGTCCAATTCCAACTTCTTCATACAAAATTTCCAGTTGCTTTTTGCCTGTTTTAGACATATTGATATTTTTCACATTTGTTGTATAACCTGTTACTTTTTCCTTGCTTCCATCAGTATATACTGCGGTCACTTCCAAATCATCCAGATTTAACTTCTCGCCTTTAGTATAAGTAACCTTTGTCTTTGTTGCGGTGAGATAATCTAATGTCTTTAATTCTTCCGTTCCTACATATACAAATGCTGTATTATCAGACTTTATGCTTTCCTCTGCATCTCCGCTAACTTCCATGTAAACCGTATCGCTTCCGAGTTTTTTCAATTCTTCTTTTGTAAATGTTTTTTCTACCGTATCATAGGACTCCACATTTCCAAGATTTATTGTTTTTAATACTTTACCAGAAGCATCCTCAGCTTTTAAAGTAAGTGCTGCTGTCGTATCAAAGGCACTGTTATTATCTATTGCTGCTGTAATATTATCATCTTCTTGTTTAACAGAAAGTGCAAGTTCACTGCCGGCTGACTGAATGTTTTTTGTAGAATCTGCTGTTGTATTTTTATCAGAGATTGCTTCTACTTTTAATGTTTCTTTTGCTGCCGCATCTTCTGGTACAGTAAGGTCTACCGTAACATTTTGTGTCTCCCCTGATGTTATTCCATTTTCTAGGTCTGCCTGTCCAATGACGTTGCCATTATAGACAATCTGAACCCTTCCCTCACCACAGTTTGTTAATCCATTATTTTTCACTGGTACGGTGATAGAAGCATCCGCATCTGGCATTACTTCTTCTTGCGTGTAATCAATATCCCCGATGACAAGTCTGCTTTGTGGCACTACAGAAGTGATACATAAATCCGTATTTTCTGTTACAGTATTCTCTGTAATATTTACATCGGTTCTTGTAAATAAATATTCATATGCAGTTCCATTCCAGATACCACTCGGCACTGCTGCATAACCTTCTAAATCTGTTAAAGTAACTGGTTCGTAAACTTCTCCATCTCGTATTACGTAGGCATACAGATTCCTTCCTGTTTCTTCTGCATTTTCTTTCTCCGATGAACAGATGAGAAGCTGGCTATCCCCACCATCTACTACCGTATAGTCTGCTGAAATAACCGCATCATCTTCTATATAGCTTTCTACCGCTCCATCTATAGCATCAATATAGTTTAAGGAACTGCCTTCCGCATCCTGTGCATACCATAAAAGAACGGAACTTCCATCTATTTTTGCAAAAGAAGGAGAAACATTCTGTCCATTTGCCGCAATGGTTGTTCGTCCTTTTGCATTAACCGCCGTCAGTTGTACCTGCGGATTTTCCTCGGTACCAGAATTCAATGTATAAGCTGTCACTACATCATTATCCAAATTGCCAATAGCAACAGACTGTACCGGTTTATTCTCTTCTGATAACTTCTTTGTTGTAAATGCATTTCCATTTAAAGATGCAAGGTAAACAGTATTTGTTCCAGTTCCCTTTAAAATATCATTCGCACTATTGCTGTTCCAGGCAATATATGGCACATGATTTTTCACTGTAATCGCCGGATGCAAATCTGCAATGGCATTATCCGTAATAGCCGGATACTTTGTCACTGTTCCTGTATTTCCATTTAATGCGATTTTTGCTGCCTGAACTTCGGTCTCGGCTGCAAGCTTTGTCATAAAATCTTCAGCCTCTGCTTCTTCTGGTGTAAAAGTCCGCTTTGCATTAATCCATGTAACGTATACATTCTCTCCATCTACTGCTGCTACTGCATCAAAATCTGCCGTTCCATCATCATCAATCAGCTTAGGTATACTCCACCCACGTTCATTATAAATAGAATATACCACTGCTGTATGATTCCCTGTTGTTCTGTCGCCCATGTCCGTTGTAAAAATAAGGAGTTTCTTTCCACTTGCCGTCTGCAAAAGCTGCGGCTTTGCACTGGCATACACATCAGACAGCAATGTTGTCACTGTTCCAGATGTATTTTTTGCAGAAGCAGCACGCTTTATCGAACGTGGCTTCGCTGTTTGTTCTGCAACGGCAGAACCATCCCACGAAGAAGAATCTACTCTTTGTATTTCATAATCTTTCGCCTCCGGTTCTAACTTTGGCAATGCTCTGGTATACATTCTGGCTTTTGACTTCTTCTTTGTGGACAAATAATCGAACGAACCATTCAAAAGCTCTTTTTCATAAGAAAAGCATAACGCCTTTGCACTAACTCCCAGCGCCCCCTCTAAAGAGGCTGTTATATCATTATCCTTCCCGTCTGATTCTACTGTAACAAGGTTCTTTGCTTCTCCATAAACAGAAATATCTGCGATATAAGAAACACCGATACCTCCCGTAAGACGTACACTCGGAAGAGTAAGCTCTACTTTCCCTTTGGTATACACTTTACTCTTATTAAAATCAAATCCTACAGAGAAATCCGCTTTAGTACCAGCCGTTCCCTTTACCTTAATCACTACCGGAACAACCACCACAACCGTCTGCCATTCCTGCTTTGCCGTTCCTTTTATTTCAACAACCAGCTTCCCTCCCGCAGATTCGACTCCATTTGCCTTTGTAATTGTTCCTTCCACATAGCCATAAGCCTTCATTTCCGGTTCTACACTCATTCCCATAGACGCGATTCCAGACTTAGTAGCCAAAAGAGAGTTGATTCCTTTTCTATAAGACTCTTTTTGCGTTTCCACAAACTTTTTAAAAGTTGTCCAGTCCTTCTTATTCATATCCTGAACACCGATTCCAATTCGGTATGTATTATCTTCCCTCTTAAAAGTAACTGGAATCGTTCCATAATCAAGAGAAACATCCCCACCACCAAGAATTGGAACATTCTCCGGAATCGTAAAATCTACACCACCGTCAATCTCAATATCAACATCGCTCTCCTCTGTTCTGGTTCCTGTGGCCGTTCCTGGTTTGTCGGGATGGGCGGGCTGATTTGGAGTATCTGATTCATCGGGTTCACTTGGATTTACTGGATTATCTGTTCCGCTCTCCCCAGATTTCATGGCATCGGAGCATACCGTTCCGGCGTAGGAATAGAGATTAGAGGATGAGAGATTCAAATGCAAAGCGGGCCGCACACCGACACCACTATTGCTGACATAATGGCCATGCCCGGAGACCCAGCCATCCCTATCCACTCCGGCCGCACCATAGCTAAAGTAGCCCGGCGAGCGGAGCCACCAATCAATATTTCCATTGTATTTTGTATACTCTGTATCATAATTTCTCCATGTACCCATCGCATATGCATAGATACTGCATCGGCTTCTTCTTGCTTCATCATATGTACTGTAGTCTTTTGCAAATCCATAGCCTTCTGCCGTATCTGTATTATAGACTTCCGATTCGGAGAGGAGGAATACTTTATCCGAGGTATTGTTTCCACCGGCTGTTCCGTAATTAACATTATTGTTATTTACAACATTTGTTGTCTTAATAGCATTCATTTGCGTGGACGTAAAAGCAGAATCAATAAAGTTCTTTCTGCTGTAATCTGTCTTTGGCTGATTCACAGATGCCCCATAACCGTTCAGCCAGCTTCGCATACTGCTACTTTCCCATGTCACATCTTCATCATTTGTATTATACTCCTGGTCATCTAATGCAATATCAGCAAGGAGAAGTGCATCGTTGCCATTCCTGTTTAAAACACGCCATTTGATTAGTTCATACTTAAAATAATGGTAGGTTTTATAACTGCCATTCCAATTATACTGTCCCACTTCATTGCTTGAGTAATATGTCGCATCTTCCCCTTTTAATCTGCGATACTTCGTTCTCCCAATCGTAACATCATTATTTTCATCCCAGCCTGTCGCATTTTTCAATGTATTATAAATACTGCCATCTTTGGATGTTATCTCACTCTGCGGATAGCTTCCAAAGTACACACAGTCCCAGGTAACTTTCTGTCCGGCATCCATGGAGGAATCTTTTACGATTCTTGGGTTGCTTATATTCTCTGCCGCATTTACCTTTGGCAGTGTTACCGGGATATCCGCAAGGCTGACTCCCTGTGGACAGAATCCTGCCAGCATTGCGACAGATAAGATGAATGCTATTATGCGGGATAAATTGATGTGTTTCCGTTGTTTTTTCATAGACTTTCCTCACTTTCTCCTTGAGCATGTTTGAAAAATGCTTTCTGGAAGATTCCGTTACAATTTGTAGAAGATTTTGCCTAAATGGGGGCGGCGTAACAGACTACGTCAACTGAATGAAGGTAAATTCAAGAATGCCCCGGCATTGGGGTGGCGGATTGCAGGAATGATTTTTCAAACATGCTCTAAAATATAGATTTTGCTATTTTAAAAATAGCGTATCATTTTCTTCACTAAAATTCAATAGGATGTGTCTAAGTGGTTGATTTTATGACACTTTTGGTAAAAGAATTCTAATCTGTAGATTTGATGTAGACGAAAAAAGAAAAAATACGATTCAGCTACATAACCTTTCTTTAGCTGTATCTGTTTAAAATTCCGATTCAAATGCTCATTGACTTTTATGTCAAATTATGTATATAATAGTCATATAATAATCGTTAATATATCATAATTGGAGGTAGCGTAAATGACGGATTCCACAATCTTACAGCCAGAAGGCTTAGAACAACGCTACGAAAGATATAAAGAAAAGATAAAACACTTTACGATAATGAATGACATCTTTATGCGGAATGTTTTAAAGGAAATCTCATGTACGGAATATATTCTTCAGGTTATCATGAATAGAACAGGCCTAAAAGTAATCGACCAGACTTTACAGAAAGATTATAAAAATCTCCAGGGACGTTCCGCCATTTTAGACTGCGTGGCAAAGGATGCAGAAAACAATCACTTTAATGTGGAGATTCAAGGTGAGAATGATGGTGCTTCTCCAAAAAGAGCCCGATACCACTGCGGTCTACTGGATATGAACCTACTGAATCCAGGCGATTTTTTTGACAATCTCCCAGAAACTTATGTCATTTTCATCACTAAAAATGATGTCCTTGGATATAACCTGCCAATCAACCACATACGAAGACGAAGCAACGAAACCGGAGAAATATTTGAAGATGGACAACATATTTTATATGTAAACTCGAAAAAACAGGATGATACCGAATTAGGTCGCTTAATGCATGACTTACATTGCGAAGAAGCGGATAAGATGTATAGTAACGTCCTATCTGCAAGAGTACAACAATTAAAAGAAACTGAGGAAGGAGTGAATCAAATGTGTCAGGAATTAGAAGAGATTTATAATGAAGGCGTTGAAAGGGGCGAACAATCTGGATTTCTTCGAGGGGAACAGTCTGGAGAATTGAAAAAAGCAAGAGAAACTACTCTTGCCCTTCTCGAAATGGGAATGTCTGTGAAACAGATTGCAAAAGCAGTAAACCTCTCGGTAGAGACTATTCAGAATTGGATATCAGAAGCATAATTTTAATTAGCGAAGATAAACAGACCAACAAAGAATATATGGCTGTCAGAGAAACCTATATCTCAAGGATACTTTCCGCGCTTAGCGATGGTGTAGCGAAAGTTGATGAAAAGATTAAGGAAGTCATAAGTATCTGGATATGCATAGATGCCAGAAAAAATGAAGATTCCATTATAGAATACCAACTTAGACCGAAAGTAAAATTTGGTGAAAATATTCACCCCGAAGAGATAAATCTGTTAAAAGGGATTCTCATAAAGATACGAGGTGGGAAAAACATGACACAGTCTAAAAATAAATTAATCGAAATGTTGGAATATGTAATTGCAGACCATTCAGCAGAAGAAAAAAGAATTATTTAAAAAATGAATGCGGTGTAGAGATGACCAAAGAATTAGAAAGGAAGGTGGAGGCGATGGGAGAAAGTATAGGTCGCGTAATATTACAGGGAATGCTAGAAGATGCCTGGGATAAGGGAGTAGAACAAGAACGCAGAAATACGGAAAAGGAACGAGAACACGCAATTGTTGCATTCATTTCTTTTGGAATACCAAAAGAAAAAATATTAGAAAAAGGATATACTGAAGAAGAATATACGAAAGTGAAGAAAAAGTTGCTTTCTTAATATTTATGTTGAGATTTTCTACAGGCAAGTTGGCAAAACTAACACTACTAGAGCAAACTTCAAAATTTATAATGCTAAAGATAAATATCTCATCAGTGCCAATTTCTCATTCAATAAGTATGCTTATGCGTCGGCACAATCTGGCATAAAATTTTGAAAGCAGAATATACTTGAAATATCTGATTCGGTATGATATATTGAAATCAGAAAAGAATATGCTGTACAGTATGTACACAAACACAAATCCCCTCAGTACCGCGAATACTGAGGGGATTTTTTTGTGGGGTTTGGTTACCGCATGATTTTACTTCTTCTTCCGGCCAAACCACTTGCGAAGTATAGTCATAATTAGTTCAACAATGATGCCAGATGCTACACCTGCCAATACCGACAGAAGAAAAGAATATGCTGACAATATGTACACCCCCTTTCTGTTGCCAGAATGGGGCGGCAACGAGGGGATTATATCATATTTTTCCAGAAAAATCCATGTAAATCTTTAATATTTCATGTAAATTCAATAGAAGAAATAACTGCATCTAATGATGATTTTTACGGAGTTTGGATTACTTTTATTTACTATTGCCAAATATCTGTAAATATTATATAATTTTACTTCAACAACCTAAAACAGCCCCGAAAGAGAGAAGAGGCCCTATATCTGTGGCCTTAGAGCGAGGATTGAATGCGAGCCATTACGCGAGCATTCAACCCACAGTGATAGAGTCGCAGATATAGGACCTCTTCTCTCTTTCGGTACGTCTGTTTTGTTTCATAAATCAGATAATTATCCCCTCGCAATGATCCACCTCATGCTGTATAATCTGCGCTACCCAGCCTTTATACTTCTGATGCTGTTTTTTAAAATGAATATCTTCATACTCTACTTCTATCTCCTGATAGCGAGTCGTTTTTCTAACTCCTTTTAAAGATAAACAGCCCTCTTCTGCCTCATATGGTTCTTTTTTACTTACAATCACCGGATTTAACATTGCAATATTCGCAAATCCCATATTCACCGCAATAATTCTTTTATTTACTCCAATCATATTTGCTGCCATCCCAACACAGCCAGTTTCATTTGCTTTTAACGTATCAAGTAAATCCTGCACCACTGGCATATCGTCTTTTGTTGCAGGGACTGCTTTCTTTTTAAGAAACAAAACATCTTTCATAATTGCTCGAACCATAATCTAACCTCCATATTGAATTCTGTTTTTACTTCTACAGCCAAAGACAGCTCGCAAAGAGAGAAGCCAACCTATATCTGTGGCCTTAGAGCGAGGATTGGATGTGAGCCGTTAGCGAACATTCAACCCGCAGTGATAGAGTCACAGATATAGGTTGGCTTCTCTCTTTGTGAGCGTCTACTTTGCCTGCGGCAAACCAGAACTTATAACTGTTCTTTCGCGATTTCCACAGCTTTTTCTAATGCAGCTTTGATTCCTGCTGGATTCTTTCCACCAGCCTGAGCCATATTTGGACGTCCACCGCCGCCGCCACCTACTAAGGCTGCTGCTTCTTTGATAATCTTTCCTGCATGTGCGCCTGCTTTTACAGCATCGTCTGTTGCAGTTACGATTAAGTTAACCTTTCCTCCCATATCGGAAGCAAGGATAACAACACCGCTGCCAATCTTGCCTTTGAGGTCATCTCCTAAGGTACGGAGTGCGTTCATGTCAACGTCTTTTACGGATACTGGAAGTACCTTGTAATCGCCTGCTTCTACTACCTGATCCATTACGTCAGCAACTTCGCTCTTGGCAATCTGGTCTTTTAATTTCTCATTTTCTGCAGAAAGTGCTTTGATTTCGTCAAGCATGGACTGAATCTTTTCTGCTAACTTATGAGGCTCTGCCTTTGCTGCTTTTGCTGCTTCGTGAAGAGTTTTTTCCTCATCAAGATAATATTTCATTACTCCGTCACCAGTTAATGCTTCGATACGTCTTATGCCCGCTGCAACACCAGTTTCAGAAATAATCTTAAATGCTTTGATTACTCCTGTATGTGGTACATGTGTACCTGCACAGAATTCTTTGGAGAAATCTCCCATAGTAACAACTCGTACTTTGTCACCATATTTTTCTCCGAATAATGCCATCGCACCAGTATTCTTTGCTTCGTCAACACTCATGATTTCTGTGCTTACAGTGAGGTCTTCGGCGATTTTTTCATTTACCATTTTTTCAACTTCTGCAAGTTCTTCTGCAGTTAATGCCTGGAAGTGAGAGAAGTCGAAACGAAGTCTGTCTTTATCTACGTAAGAACCGGACTGTTCTACATGATTTCCAAGAACGGTACGTAAGGATTTCTGAAGAAGATGGGTTGCACTGTGCCCTTTAGCTGTATCTGCTCTCTGTGCTTTATTTACAGATAATGTTACCGTATCACCAACTTTGAACATTCCCTTTGTTACATGTCCGATATGGCCAATCTTTCCACCGAGCATTTTTACAACATCTTCTACAACGAATTCGCCGTCTTTGCATGTGATGACACCGCTGTCAGCGTGCTGTCCACCACCTGTCGCATAAAATGGTGTCTCGTCTACAAAGATTGTTCCAGCCTGTCCATCAGTTAAAGCTTCTGTAAGCTCTGTGTCTGTTGTCATAACTGTAATCTTAGAATCACATTCCTGTGTCTCATATCCAACGAAAGTACTTGTTACAGATGGGTCGATAGACTCATAAACTGTAACGTCAGCACCCATGTAGTTTGTTGTCTTTCTTGCACTTCTTGCCTTTTCTTTCTGCTCATTCATGCAAGTCTGGAATGCTTCTTCATTTACAGTGTATCCTTTTTCTTCAAGGATTTCTTTTGTAAGGTCTAATGGGAATCCATAAGTATCGTAAAGTTTGAAAGCGTCCTGTCCATCTAACTCTTTTACACCTTTTTCCTTCATGGATTCTTCTAAATCAGCAAGGATTGCAAGACCCTGATCGATTGTCTTATTAAACTTGCCTTCTTCCTGAATGATAACATTGTAAATGAAATCTTTCTTTTCTTCTAATTCTGGATAACCATCTTTAGAACCTTCGATAACTGTCTTGCTAAGCTCTGCTAAGAACTTACCTTCGATTCCGAGTAAACGTCCGTGACGGGCTGCTCTTCTGATAATACGGCGAAGAACGTATCCACGGCCTTCATTACTTGGCATGATACCATCGGAAATCATAAATGTAGCGGAACGGATATGGTCTGTGATCAGACGGATAGAAATATCATCCTGCTCATTTTCTTTGTAAGTTTTCTTTGCTACTTCACAGATCTTATCACGAAGGGAACGGATTGTATCTACATCAAAGATAGATCCTACGTCCTGAACGATAACGGCAAGACGCTCTAATCCCATACCTGTATCAATATTTTTCTGTTTTAATGTTGTGTAGTTATTATGTCCGTCATTCTCAAACTGAGTAAATACGTTGTTCCATACTTCCATATAACGGTCGCAGTCACAACCTACTGTACAGCCTGGTTTACCACAGCCGTATTTTTCTCCACGGTCATAATAAATCTCGGAACAAGGACCGCAAGGACCAGCACCGTGTTCCCAGAAGTTATCTTCTTTACCAAACTTAAAAATGCGTTCCGGAGCAATTCCAATCTCATCTCTCCAGATAGCAAACGCCTCATCGTCTTCTAAGTATACAGATGGATATAATCTGTCTGCATCAAGCCCTACAACTTCTGTAAGGAACTCCCATGACCATGCAATTGCCTCGTGTTTAAAATAATCTCCAAAAGAGAAGTTACCAAGCATTTCAAAAAATGTACCATGACGGTCTGTCTTACCAACGTTTTCAATATCACCGGTACGAATACACTTCTGACAGGTTGTTACTCTCTTTCTTGGTGGTATCTCCTGCCCTGTAAAATAAGGTTTCAATGGTGCCATACCTGCATTGATCAGTAATAAACTGTTATCATTATGTGGAACCAGTGAGAAACTCTTCATTGCAAGATGTCCCTTACTCTCAAAAAACTCCAGATACATTCTTCGAAGTTCGTTTACTCCATACTTTTTCAAAATTCTGTCCTCCTGTAGTATCGCATATATTAATGTCGGTTGTATCGACATGAAAGGGTGCTGGCAGAAAACAATCCGTTCTCCGTCAGCACCCCGAAATATATCGTTATATTATTATTTACCTGATGTATTTCCAGTACCAGTCGTGTTGCTTTCCATGTTCTTCTTCGTTCTTAACTTCTTCCCACAAAAAATACCTCCGGCCGCGGCTGCTACCAGCAAAATAAACGTTATAATATATTGAACAAATGCACCTAATACAGCCGACATAATCGGACCCTCCTTCTCATACTGAAAATAGTTTGCAGTTACATGAAGTTAGTATACCATATTTGATAAAAAAGTGTAAACCTTTTTTTAGCAATTTAATTCATTAAGAACGGACAGACGAAAATAGAAAAAGCCAATATAGAAAATGTAAAAGTCATCGCGGACGCAGAAAATACCCTAAAGCCATTAAGGTTGATTTCGGAAAATGCCCGGTAGCAGCTCTAGATAGAAGAAACAAAAAACCGTAATCAGATATTATTTTCATACATCTGATATTTTTATATTATAAAAAATATTATATTTTATTAACATTATACAGAAAAGATTCCAAAAATACACAAAAATTGGGGCAACTATCTGCCGCCTCTGCTTTTCTAATATTTTAATTTTCTTCTTTTATGATAGTTATCGTTTCTTCTTTTGTAATATTTGAATTTCTAGTTGCCTGATATTCTTTATAATAGAGATAACCACAAAAAATATTTAAAATAATTATACATACTGTAATCACAAAAATAGATATTCGTATATACTTTCGCATTTTTAGCTTCCGAAACAAATAGTTTTCATCTATTTCATCAAAATAATCAGACACAACAGATGTTGGCGTCCCAAATTCTTTTACAATATCTTCTTCTGCAACATCCGGATATTCATCACAATAATCTTGTAAATGCTCCTCTAATTTTTTTATATAGGCTCTTTCTTTACAACCATATACAGGAAGGCTTTGTCGAACCTTCCTGATATACTGTTTTTCAATTTTTCTGTTCAATATTTTCTCCTCCCATTGCTATTTCCGATGAAGACTGGTTCTGGGACAAAATTAATTCAACACCTAATTTTACCTGATTATACTCTTCAAGTAATTCATGGAAATATATTACTCCTGCTTCCTCTAAGTGATAGTAGACCCGCATTAACCGTTTTCCTGCCGGCTTTTTATAATCTGTCAAATATCCTTTATCCACTAATCGATACAAGATCGGGTATAGTGCCCCTTCCGTAACCGTAATAATACCATTGGATTTATCGCATATACTCTGTGTAATCTGGTATCCATAGCAATCTCCATCTTGCAAAATAGCTAATGTTAATAATTCTATTGTTCCTTTTTTAAAAGAGTTTCTTTTGGCCATCTGAATTTCCCTTTCGTTTTAAATGCAATTATACATTAGCATATGTTATATTTGTTTTCAATATATTTTATTCAAATATATTATTGACAAAATATAATTTCTATTATAATATACAGATGTCAGATATCTGAATAAATAGCGGCTACAAGCAAAATAGAGTTTTTTAACATGCTTTGAGGAGGAGATTTCTATGAAATTGAAAAAAGTTCTACCATTCTTTACATTTATCCTGGCACTATTATTTTTTAGTACTTTCCCAACACACGCTGCTCAAAATAAACCTTTGACATCCAAGAAAGCGTATCAGCAATTTCTACATAAGAAAGTTGGGAAAAAGAAATATTTTCAGATTGTAAATATCGGAAATAAAAATGCTCCTGTCTTAATCATTGGTTCAGGGAAAAAAGAAGCTGTTAATGGCAAAACATATTTTAATAATTGCAAAGTATATACATTTTCAAACAGACAGATTAAAGCGATGAAACCTTTCAAAAATTATGGTGGAAGATTTATCAGCTTAAAAGAAAAAAATGGGAAATATTATCTCTGTAACGGTGGCTCTGATTTTTCTTTTTTATACACTATAAACAAAGGAAAAGTTATCACTCATGAATATTTCAACTGTCACAGTGCAAAAGGGACAGATCGGACAAGTCAATCTGTTTTTAAAAAGGATAAAAAAATTATTAAAAATCTTGGTTATTTAAATGCAGCAAAGTATAATAAATATAGAGACTCTTACAAAACAGTGACATCTTCTATCAATTTTGTGAAGAATACATCTGCTAATAGAAACAATATTTTAAAAGCAAATACTCGCACAGCAAAATAATTTAATTCATTAAATAATGATTTTTTCAACAAACGACAAATACAACCATAGGAAATGTGAAAGTAGTCGCTATACAAAAAATGCGTCCCAACATTTTTGTTATTCCAATATCATATTTCTTATGGTTGTATTTTTTATTTTTCTGTGTATTGGCCAAATTATGTAGGAAAATAGTTCAGATATAGAATCGGTATTCAATTACAAGGATTTAGTAATTAATTATTACAGCGAACGGATAGGGGAGGATCAGAGAATAAAAATCAGAAAAACACATAGTTATATCGCGATAATTTTAATAGTATTTCTTCTTTCTGCCTGTCAAAAAAAAGAATCAAATTTTAATTCAATGAATAAAACAAGCAACTCTACCGAATCTACAAATAGTATTCCTGATGAAATTAAAAGTTTATTGATCCTTGGGAAATATTCTGATAACGTAGAATTAAATGGAAAAAGAGATTCTCTTTCTATAATAAAAAAGAATCAAAAATTTCTTTTTCCAAAATGTCGGATACTCTCTGTATCATGCAGTACCTTTTCTGAAGATTCTACATTTCTATCTCTAAACAAAAAAGAAATTCTCAAATTAATAGATTTGATTGAGAATAGTCCTATTTTAAAAGATGGTGATTCTCTCAGTAACTATGGTATAAACGATAATACGCAGGAAAAATATGCAAAACTTTGTATTGTATACGAAAACAGCCATGGAGATTTACAGAATGTGTGGTTGAATACTTTTAAAGGAAATATTCTGCATTTTTATGACACTTCCAGAGAAGATTACCGTATAGGTCCAAATGAGGAACTTATAAAATTTATCACAAAACATGCCGGTTACAGAGTGCTGTCCGCAACAGATTTTGATAAAATTAAAAGAATTACTGTAAAATATAATGAAGAAGAATATGATCTTTCAGACGATACAACAAAAAAATTTGTAAAAGCACTGAAAAAACTAGACAAAAGACAGGATGAGTTTCACGATTCTAACCTTACAGCAATTGCTTACACTTCAAATGGAGATACGTATCATATAAAAGTAGCAGCAGGAGAATATTCTGAGAATGATATCGCCATAGAAGGGGCCTGTTATAGCAATGCCGAAAATCTGATTCATTTGTTAGAAAAGCAGAAGTAATTCCATTTTCCACTCAGAATGAGAAAGAATTTACAGAAAAAACTTAACAAACCCTATTTTTCAAACACGCTCATACAGCATTGCAATAGCAATTGAGTAATATCAAACCGTCAACGGCACACCTTGAAATATCAATCAATGCCATTAAGCCATGTGTTCAAATGACAGTGTCTCTGACCCACTTACGTATGGTAGCAAAATTATGTAATCTATAAGCTAGAAAGTGAGAAATAAATATGAAAAAAATAATAGCAATAATCATAAGCATTGTCATTATATGTTTGAATGTTTTTGAATTAATTCATGCTGGATTTTTTAGAGATGCTCATCCTAACATAAACATTGCTGAAGTAGAATTATATTTTTTATGGGGATTGCTTTTTTTATCCATTGCTTTTCTTATGATAATATTATATTTCATCACAAAACAAAATGTGAAAAAGAACAGTCAACTTACCGATAAATGTATAATATTACTTATTGCTGTTTTAGTTTGCTTGAATATATTTGTTGGCGTTAAGTATTATAGTATAGTAAAGGATTGCTCCTTAAAAAAAGTAGAAGAAACAGATTATATAGCCTCAGAACATTTAAGGAGCACATCTTTAGATGAATTAAAATGAGATGGAAGTACTTATACAACTTATTCCAGCACAAAAAACTTGCACCATACGATGTGATTATTCTGAAGTTGCAGAATTAACATCTACTCTTGGCAATATAGAAGTCACACGACATGATACTTATCAACAATTTAAATGTAGCAAAAGCACTTATGATATAAAAGGAGGTCATGTATAAAATATGTCTCAAATAATATTTAATTCTGTCTGGAGTTTTTTTAATTTATTTTTAATAGTTATTATTATTTATTTACTAATTGGTATCGCTCTTACTGGATTTTGTGCTGGTATTACAAAATCTCAAATGGGAAATCTGGGGAAACTAAAACCTTTTAGATTACTACTTCTTATCATATTTTATCCTATTATCTTTATTTACTATATTTTCAATATCAATCAATATTTCATCTATTTTTTGTTTATCCTCTTCCTTTAATTCAACATCAATATTTTTCTTTAAAAGAGGAATACTTCTTGAATAGATGTAACCTCTGTTTGAACCAAGTCTTTCAACGCCCTTGA
>ENA-OWPB01002018-OWPB01002018.1-human-gut-metagenome-genome-assembly--contig:-NODE-2018-length-15483-cov-19.128662_pt1 | contig 15483 bp, 15 predicted proteins | sample MGYA00248260_ERZ651838 | MGnify/ENA primary metagenome ERZ651838 (study PRJEB26924, sample SAMEA4378304) | human gut metagenome | biome: human gut; feature: human-associated habitat; material: faeces...
CGTGGAGCCCCGCACCAAGGACGTGGCCCGCGAGATGTACGAGATCATCGAGCAGGACAACGTGCTGGCAGCCGCCCACGACGCCCCGAAAGCCGAGTAAATCCGGCATGACCCCGCCTCACCCTGCATAAGATGGCAGAAAAGGGGAGGGGAATGTCATGAAACAACAGGACGCAAAGCCGGAGCAGGCTCTGCCGCACGACCTCATCCTGGAGGGGCGGAACAAGCTGACCGTCACCGGTGTGCGGCGGGTCATCCGCTGCGACGCCGAGGGGGCGGCGATGCTCACCTCGAAAGGGACGCTGGAACTCACCGGGGCCGAGCTGAGCGTCACCAGCCTCGACCTCGACAAAGGCGAAGTCAAGCTTACAGGCCGGGTGGACACGCTGGAATACACCGCAGAGCATACGCCGGGCGGCTTTCTGCGCCGTCTCGTCCGGTGATGGGCCCGGCGCTTTCGCCCGGGGCGGTGGGGCAGGAGATGGCGGCCTGCGCGGTGCTGGGCGGTGTACTGGGCGCGGCGCGGGCCGTTCTGCCCACCCGGGGCAGGGCCGCGTTCCTGCCGGATATGCTTTTTGTGGGAGCCGTGCTGATGGCTTTGCAGAGCTATGCCGTCTCCCAGAGTCAGGCCGGGCAGCTGCGGGGCTATATGGCGCTGGCGGCGTTCTGCGCCGCCGGGGCAGTGCAGGCAACGCTGCGGCCTCTGTTCGCCGCTGCCGAAGCCTTTGCGGGGAAACTGCTGCTGGGGCCGGTGCGGCTCGCCGCCCGGTGCATCGCTCCGTGGAAAGCTGCCCGCGCCGCCGCCAAAGTACGGCGGAACGAAAAAAGACTTGCAAAAAAACAGAAAAAGAGCTTGCCAACACCACGGCGTATGTTGTATAATTCAAACGTATCAAAGTGAGAGTACAGGCGCATCGGGCCTGCTGTCCGAAAACGGGAGGCACTGTGTTATGGCAAATCCGAGCCGGAAAAAGCGGAAGAGAAAGGCGTCCGTCGTGGGCGCTGTGCTGAAACTGCTCTTCCTTCTGCTTTTGCTGAGTATGCTGGCGGCGTACATCGCAAATCAGGTGGCGCTCAGCTCCAAGAAAGCGGAGCTGGACACCCTGCAGGAGCAGATCGACCAGCAGAAGACCCAGAACGAGGAGATGCAGCGCATCCTCAGCGGCGACTCGGACGACGTGACCGAGTGGGTCGCGCGGGACTCTTACAATTATGCGGCGGCCAACGAGCGCATCTTTGTGGATGTGACGGGCAACTGATGCCGCGCCCCGAGCGGCTTGCGGTCGGCGGGAAACACATTAGTCAACAAGGAGTATTGAGTTTTGGCGATTGAGGTAGGGAATATTTTTGAAGGCCGTGTCACCGGCGTAAAACCGTTTGGCGCATTCGTTGCGCTGCCGGAGGGCCGCGTGGGCATGGTCCACATTTCTGAGGTGTCCAACGAGTATGTGCAGGACATTGCAGCCGTGCTGCATGACGGCGACACCGTGAAGGTGCAGGTCATCAATGTGGCACCGGACGGCAAGATCGCGCTGTCCATCAAGCGGCTGCTGCCGCCGGCACCCCGCGCTCCGCGTGAGGGCCGCGGCCCCCGCCCCAACAACAACGGCCCGCGGGAAGGCGGCTTCCGTCGCAACGGTCAGGGCGGCCGTCCCCAGGGCGGACGCGGCCCGGCACGGGACGCAGCGCCCCGCGTCTGGCAGCCCAAGGCCCCGGCCAAGAGCGATAACCTGAGCTTTGAGGACATGATGAGCCGCTTCAAGAGCCAGAGCGAAGAGAAGATGGCCGACCTCGACCACGAGACCAACAACCGCCGGGGCGGCGGCTACGCACCCCGGGGACGCCGCGGCAGCCGCTGAGCCGTCCGCACAAGACGAAGAAGCTTTGGGCCTGCCCCCAGCGGGGCGGGCCTGTTTTTTGGTGCGGCACGCCGCACCCGACAGGAAAGGAAACCAGAATGCCTGCAAAATTTGAACTCATCGCCCCCTGCTTTTTCGGGTGCGAGTCCACGGCCAACTTTGAGCTGCGCCGCATCGGCGCCGAGGACATCCGGGTCAGCGACGGCCGTCTGACCTTCAGGGGCGGCGCGGATATGATAGCCGCCGCCAACCTCAACCTTCGCACCGTGGAGCGCGTGATGCTGCTCCTGAACACCTACACAGCCACCACCTTCGACGAGCTGTTCGACGGCGTCTACTCCATCCACTGGGAAGAGCTGCTGCCCGCCGACGCGGCCTTCCCGGTCACCGGCTCTTCGCTGAACAGCCAGCTGTCCAGCGTGCCGGCCTGCCAGAGCATCATCAAGAAGGCCGTGGTCAAGCGCCTGATGCAGGGCCACCGCACCACCAGCCTGCCCGAGACCGGCGCGGAGTATAAGATCCGCTTCATGCTCCGCAAGAACGTCTGCGAGATCATGCTGGACACCACCGGCGACGGCCTGCACAAGCGCGGCTACCGCCGCAATTCCATGGAGGCCCCCATCCGTGAGACACTGGCCGCTACCATCGCCGATCTGGGCCGCGTCCGCCGCGACAGTCTTGTGGAAGATCCCTTCTGCGGCAGCGGCACCCTCCTCATCGAGGCCGCTCAGAAGGCCATGAACATCGCCCCCGGCCTCAAGCGCCGCTTTGCCGCCGAGCGCTACAGCTTCGTGCCTGCCGCCATCTGGGCCGAGCAGCGCCAGAAGGCTCTGGCCGACTCCAAGCTGGACGTGGGCTTTGAGGCCTTCGGCTACGACATCGACCCCGCCGCCGTGGCTCTGGCCAACGCCAACGCCAAGCTGGCCGGCGTGGAGAAGCGCTGCCACTTCGAGGTGGCCGACGTGGCCGATTTTGCCGCCAGGAGCGAGGCCATCGTCCTGACCAACCCCCCGTACGGTGAGCGCATGAGCACCATCGAGGGTGCCGCCAAGCTGGCCCGCACCCTCGGCCAGCAGATGGAGGCCCACCCCTGCGCCGGTGTCTACGCCATCACTGCCGATATGGATTTTGAACACCACTACGGCAAGCGGGCCAACAAGCGCCGCAAGATGTACAACGGCATGATCCCCTGCCAGCTGTATATGTACTACAACGCCCCCAAGTTCGAGAACCGCCCCGCAAAGCCTATGCCCAAGAGCGGCTTTGACGGCAAGCGCACTCAGCCCGGCCACACGGGTCGTTTCGAAAAGAAATAAGATGCACCCAAAGACCGCACTGAAATCGATTCCAGTGCGGTCTTTTCTGATTAAATTTACAAAAGAACGGTTGAACGCTGACGAAAAATAGATTATACTAATCTATAGCTGTGGGGAAGCGGTCTTCCCCTGCAAGAAAGGCTGCGCCCGGCGCGGCCCGCGAAAGGAATGAACAGAATGAAGGGACGTATGCGGCCCTATCTGCCGGAGCTGACCATCCGGGATTACAACACCTATCAGTGGTATCAGCGCGGCGTCCGTCGCCAGCTCTACACCACCTATGGGCTGTATTCCTGCTATGGTCTGCGCTACAACGGCGTCCTGTTCGCGGTGCTGGCCGACAGTCTGGCGGGCCGTCCGGCCACCTGTAAGCGGATGCGGGAGCCGGGTACGCTGGTCTGGCGGCAGATGATGTGCCAGACCCAGGGCATCCGGCTGGCCGCACAGGTGGAAGTCCTGCTGAGCTGGCACCGCATCCAGGATGCCCAGTGGGCCGACCTGCCCTTCTATAAAAAGGTACGGCGGGTGGTGGACACCGTCCTGCTGCGGCGAGCCTACCGGAAGGCCGCCGCCGAGAACCCGGCACTGGAGCGCATCTTCGTACAGGAGCGGGACCAGGCCAACGTCCAGATGACCCTGAACGCCAAGAACTATCTGCTGGCTGCAGAGCCGAAGGGCAACCTCTACGGCGCGCTCTACTCGGTGCTGGCCACCGATGACCCCAATCAGCGCAAAAGTATGCACTACATCGGCAGCTGCATCGGCCGGGCCGCTTATCTGCTGGACAAAGCGGAGAGCTTTTCCCGGGACAAAGATAAGGGCCGCTACAACGTCTTCCTCGTCAACGGCATCAACGACAGGAACGCCGCCCGGGAAAACGCCCGGCGGCAGGCCCTCGCTGCGGTCAACGACCTCGTCCGCGCCTACGGGATGCTGGATGTCAAGCTGAACCGCACCCTGCTGGACAACATCATGATCCTGGGCCTCCGTCACGCCATCGAGCCGCTGGACGCTGAGAGCCAGCCGGTACAATGGGAGCTGCCATGAAGGGACGCAAAAGTAAAAGCTGGGCCATGGCCTACTGCGGCATGGCCGCAGCGCTCAGCGTGGCCCTGATGCTGCTGGGGGCTGTGTTTCCCATTGCGATGTTCATCGCTCCGGCGGTGGCCAGCTTCCTCATTGCCACAGTCTGCGTGGAGTGCGGGAAGACCATGGCTCTGACGGCCTATGGCGCGGTGAGCCTGTTGAGTCTGCTCTTCGTGCCGGACAAGGAAGTGGCCCTCACCTTTGTGTTCCTGCTGGGGTACTATCCGTTGGCAAAGCCTTATTTCGAGCGGATACGCCCGGCCCTGCTGCGGGCTGTCTGCAAGCTGCTGCTCTGCAACGGCGGGATCCTGGCGATGTACGGGCTGGTGCTGCTGCTGGTCCCGGCGGGCAGCATCGCCGAAGAGCTGCGCACTACGGCGATGGCCGTCTCGCTGGTGACGCTGGCCATGGGCAATGCAGCCTTTCTGCTCTATGACCGGGCGCTTCACAATATGCTGATGCTCTATAAAGTGGTCTGGCAGCCGAGGCTCCACAAAATGCTGGGCGTCCATTGACGGATGTGGGACTTTATGATACAATACCGCTGACCTTTTCCGTCGGCTTCTGACAGCTCCGAAAGGAGCTGTTTTTGTTTTCAGGAAAGCAGCGGAAAGAGCAGAAAGAGGGGATAGACCACTTCAGTTGACGAAAAAGCGCCGGGCCACGCGGGTGACAGCCGTGAGGGTGACGAGGAGAGGGATCATCGAAAGTTTCGGCGGGTGTTCCTCCGGTTGAAACGGGAGCAAAAGCTCCTAAGGCTTATACCAGCCGCAGAGAAGGGCAAAAAACGGCAGCAATACCGCAACAGAACCCTTTCAAAGAAAGCCATACAAGAACATAGACTGATTATAAGAGGCTGACAGCCGCCGTGTGCGTTCGCGCCGTGCTGTCGGCATGGAGGTGTTTTGTATGTGTGGCATCGTAGGTTATTCGGGTAAGCGCAGCGCCCAAGAAGTGCTGCTGAACGGTCTGGAAAAGCTGGAATACCGCGGCTATGACTCCGCCGGCGTCGCGCTGGCGCTGGAAGGCGGCATCCACGTCGTCAAGAGCAAGGGCCGGCTGGAAGTGCTCCGCCGCAAGCTGGAGGCAGAAAACCTGCCCGAGAGCTTCTGCGGCATCGGACACACCCGCTGGGCCACCCACGGCGAGCCCAGCGACGTCAACAGCCATCCCCACTCCACCCCCCGCGTGAGCATCGTCCACAACGGCATCATCGAGAACTACGGCCCTTTGAAGGCCGACCTGATGGCCAAGGGCGTCACCTTTGAGAGCGAGACGGACACCGAGGTGCTGGTCAAGCTCATCGACTACTTCTGCTGCGCCCAGCCCAAACAGAGCCCGCTGGCAGCCCTGCGGGAGGCGCTGGCGATGGTGCGGGGCAGCTATGCACTGGGTGTGCTGTTCCGGGATGAGCCGGACACCATCTACGCCGTCAAGAAGGAGAGCCCCCTCATCGTGGGCTGGGGCGAGGGCGAGAACTTCGTGGCCTCCGATATTCCGGCCCTGCTCAAGTACACCCGCCGCTACAGCGTCCTCGAAGAGGGTGACATGGCGGTGGTCAAGGCCGACGGCATCCGGTTCTACGACGCCTTCGGCAAGCCGGTGGAGCGGGAAGTGCTGACCGCCGACTGGGACGAAGAAGCCGCTGAGAAGGGCGGCTACCCCCACTTCATGCTGAAAGAGATCCATGAGCAGCCTGCCGCTATCACGGCCACCGTCAGCCCCCGCGTGGAGAACGGTATGCCCGACCTCCGCATCCCGGAACTGAGCGATGAGAAGCTGCGCAGCATCAAGAACATCCACCTCGTGGCCTGCGGCACGGCCATGCACGCCGGTATGGTGGGCAAGACTGCCATCGAGCGGCTGGCCCGGGTCCCTGCCGAGGTGGACATCGCCAGCGAGTTCCGCTATCGTGACCCCATCCTCGACCCCGACGACCTCGTCATCATCATCAGCCAGTCGGGCGAGACCAGCGACACGCTGGCCGCCCTCCGCCTCGCCAAGAGCAGGGGCGTGCCGGTGCTGGCTGTCGTCAATGTGGTGGGCAGCTCCATCGCTCGCGCAGCGGACTACGTCCTCTACACCTACGCCGGCCCGGAGATCGCCGTGGCGTCCACCAAAGCCTATATGGTGCAGCTCTGCACCCTCTACCTCTTCGCGTTCCGTCTGGCCTACGCCAGAGGCCGTATGAGCGAGGCAGAGACCCGCCGCCTGACTGCCGAGCTGCTCCGCGCCGGTGAGGTCATCCAGCCTCGTCTGGCCGACTGTGAGCAGATAAAGTACCTCGCCAGCCGCTTCGTCAACACCCAGAGCTGCTTCTTCATCGGGCGCGGCTTCGACTACGCCCTCTCGCTGGAAGGCAGCCTGAAGCTCAAAGAGATCAGCTACGTTCACTCGGACGCCTACGCTGCCGGTGAGCTCAAGCACGGTACCATCAGCCTCATCACCGACGGTGTGCCGGTCATCGCGCTGGCCACCCAGAAGCAGGTGTACGAAAAGACCATCTCCAACGCCAAGGAGACTAAGAGCCGCGGTGCGCGGGTCATCCTCTTCACGACGAAGGATGCCGTCGTCCCGGAGGGCGTGGCGGACTATGTGGTACGTCTGGACGACTATGACGAGCTGCTGATGCCCCTGCAGCTCATCGTGCCGCTGCAGCTGTTCGCCTACTATATGGCCGTCCTGCGCGGCTGTGACGTCGATAAGCCCCGCAATCTGGCAAAGAGCGTGACGGTGGAGTAAACCTCTCCGTCAGCGCTGACGCGCTGCCACTGCCCGGGTTGCGGCACCCAGCATCCGCAGCGCTTTGCTTGCGTCTTGCTGGCCGCGGCCCCAACAGCGACTCCCTGTTTCCGCCGCTGGCGGCGGTCGTCGTTGTTGCTCCTAACGAGGGGAGGCCTTGGCATATCGGAAAACTTAATCTCTTCGCCAGAGGCTCCCCTCGGTAGGGGAGCTGTCGAGCGATAGCGAGACTGAGAGGTTAAAAACAGCGGCTGCTGTAGTCTTAGGGACTTACAGCAGCCGCTTTCATTTTACTTATGAGAGTTACCAGAACCAATAGCGTTTCTTGATGACGATGTAGGCGATGATGATGCCCACGATGACCACAAGGCCCGCGATGAAGAAGGTCATGTCCACATGGGCGAAGCGGAGATTCTGGGTGGTCAGCAGGTATTCGCCCGCCGTGTCCGCCTCGAGGACATTATCCTTGTAGCTGTTGAGGAACTGCCACTTGCCCTTGAGGGCATTGTGAAGGTAGACGCGGGTGTAGGCGGCGTTGTCGCCGGTCATCTCGACCTGAACGACGCCCGGCAGAGCCTCGCCGCCGTTGAGGGTGAAGGTGACGCCATACTCAGAGGGGGCAAAGCTCAGGGCTGTGCTCACCTGCGCGGAGGTGCTCTTCACATCGCGGCCCGCGATGCGGATGGTGTAGTTATCGGCCTCGACCACGAGGGTCTTGCCGTTCAGACGGAGGGCATTCAGCATCTCGCCGGTGATGGTGGGGACCTCGCGCTGTGCGAAGGTCACTTCGTCGGTGCCGTCGGCTTCGATGGCCTCCACGACGGGGTCGGTGATGACCTCACCGTTGTTGCCGTCGGTGCTGCCGCCGCCATTGCCGGAGCTGGAAGCATTCCGGTTGACGATGACCGTCACCGAAGCGGACGCCGTGCCGTTGGAGACGACGATGGAGGTCGCGCCCGTACCCACGGCAGTGATGACGCCCTTGGCGCTCACAGTGGCCACCTTGGTGTCATTGGACTTGAAGGTGAGGGACTGGGAGGCGGAAGACGGGGTCACTTTGCCGGTGATGGTGCGGCTGGCACCCGGTTTGAGGACGACATAGCTCGTGTTCAGGTCGATGGACTGACGGTCTGCGCCGCTGTTGACGACCTTGACAGTGGCCGATGCGCTCACATCGCCGCAGGTGGCGGTGATGGTGGCGGTGCCGGGGGCGACACCGGTGACTTTGCCGAAGTTGTTGACGGTAGCCACAGCGGGATCGGAGGAGCTGAGGCTCACGCTGGCGTAATTCGATGCGCTGGAAGGCAGCACGCCCAGCGACAGGGAAGTGGTCTCGCCGACAGCGATGGTGCTGGAGGCCAGCGTGATGTCCATCTCCTTGACGATCATGGATTCATCCAGCTCGGTGGTGATGGTGTAGACGCAGCTCACGCCGTCTGCGCTGGCGATGACCTGCGCCGTGCCGACGCCCACCGCCTGCGCCACGCCCTCAGACGTCACGTTCACGATGGTACTGTCGTTGGACATAAAAGTTACCGTGGCATTGCGTGCGGCCTTTGCGGGCAGAATGACCGGCGAGAGCTGCTGCTGCGTCCCCACCGTCATGGTGGAGGCGTAAGTGCCGGTCTCGACGCTCTCCACAGCCGCAGCGGACCAGGGCAGAGAGAGGGCAGCGGCCGCGTTCAGGGGACCGGCTGCAGAGGCCGGAAGCGCAGCGCCGGCGGCCAGCAGGCCCAGCAGAGCGGTGCTCACGGCAAGCATTTTCAGGTTCAGTTTCATTCTTTCGTACCTCTTTGGGCGTTGATGTGAGCGCTTAGCGGAACAGAACGCCCAGAGCTTCCATCGCGTATTCGAAATAGGTCAGCTTGTCGTACTCCACGCGGGCGGTGACGCTCATACCGTTGGACAGATCGACCTTGTCGCCGCTGTTGCTGATGACGTAGGTGCTGTCCGGGGTGATGGTCATTTTGTAGTAGGAGCCGGAGGAGCTGGCGGTCACATCGCTGTCGATGGAGGTCACGGTGCCGGTCAGGGTGCCGTAGGAATACTCCGACAGGCCGGTGATGGCGATCTTGCAGGGGTCGCCCACATGGAGCAGCGGCCTGTCGCTGAGGGTGACGTAAGCCACCACCTCGAGGTCGCTGTTCTCGCTGGCGACGGTGGCCAGCGGGGTGCCGGCACTGAGCACCATGCCCACCTTATAGGGCGTGTCCATGTGGATGACGCCGGAGGTGGGGGCATAGATGTAGTAGTCGTTGGCGCCGGTGCTCAGGGCGTCCATCTGGCTCTGCAGATTGTCGATGTTGCTCTGCACACTGGTCAGGCTGGCAGAGATCGACTGCAGGGTAGAGTAATACAGGGCCTCCACCTCGCTCTGGTTCTGCTCCATCAGGGCCTTGATCTGCTCGTCGGAGTAGCCTGCGGCCTGATAGGGCGAGGCGTCGAAGGCCTTCTGGGCAACCTGACTTTTGTAAGTCTCATACTGGTAGTAGTAGGGCTGGTCGTCGATGTCCGTCTCGCTGAAGTAGTTCTTGTCGTCCTGAATGGACTTGACCAGCTTCTCGTACTGGCTCTTCTGCTTTTTGTAGATGTCCAGCTGGCTCTGGATGCTGTCCTGCTGCATATCGAGGTCGGTGCTCTTGATGTGAGCGATGAGGTCGCCCTCGTTGACGTAGGTACCCTCGGCGATGTTCAGCTCGGTGATGGAGCCGGAGTAGCTGGACATGATGTAGGTCTTGTTGGCGGCCTGCACAGAGCCGCTGGACTGGCTGACGTAGGTGCGGTAGTTTTTGGTGCTCCACACCACGAGGAAGAGGATGAGGGCAGCCGTCAGGAGAATGAGCGCATAGCCGAAAGACGGCAGCTTTTTCTCCATCATGATGCGGCGGTCCTGCAGCTCGTTGATGTCGCGGATGGTCGTCGTCATATCACTTCGTCTCCATAAAGGTATCCACAACGCCCTCGTCCTCATCCTGATTGACGAAGATGGTGTAGACAGTGCCGGTCAGCTCGAGCTCGTGCTCAAAAGCCATGATGTTCAGCTTCTGGGAGGCAAGGCCGCTCTGGCTCATGGGGCCGACGTAGTGGGCGTACAGGCAGTTGCGCACACGGAGCACAGCGTCCATGGAGTAGCCGGCCTCCATGCGGGGGATGAGCTGGGTGGCCTGCTGCATCATATAGATTTCGGGCTGAGGGTTGGGGCCGGCGGGCAGTTTGATGCACTGCACGAGGGGGCCGAGGGGCTGTGCGCCGTTGCTCTTGATAAAGTTGTGCATCTGGGTCAGCACGATCTGCATATTGTTGAACTCTTCGGGCTGGATGCGGCGGCTGACCACATTGGTCAGCTTGAGGGTCTTGTTTTCTGCGGTCTGGATCTCTCTCATGATTTTATACCACCTGTTCTTGGTTTCATTGCTTGTAATAGGCAATGGTAAAATGTAACGTATCACTCTGCTGTGTTAAGACGCTGTTGAATCGTGCGGTCGATTTGAGCGCAAACCGCTTCAAATTGCCGATTTACTTCGCGGTTGGAAAACCGCAGTACCTCAATTCCATACTGCTCAATGATACAGCTTCGTTCGTGGTCGTAAAGCTGTCCTTGTTCTGTATAGTGTTGAGAACCGTCCAGCTCAATGACCAGTTTCGCTTCTGCGCAATAAAAGTCAACAATAAAAAATTCTATCACACGCTGTTTATAGATTTTTATCGGATAATCACGCAGAAAACCAAACCAGAGCTTACGCTCCTGCGGAGTCATCTCGTGGCGCAAATGCTTTGCACGAGAATTTAAGCGGCGGTCATAGGGCAGATTATGTACAGGCATACAGCGTCTCCTGTTTCGCTATGGCCGAAAGTCAGTGGCTTGCGGTCAGGCTGTCCTTTGTCCAACCTCTCAGTCTGCTTCGCAGACAGCTCCCCTGGTAGGGGAGCCTCTGGCGAGGAGGCAAAGCTTTGCGGAATGCCAAAGCCTCCCCTCGTTAGGGGAGGTGGCACGGCGTCAGCCGTGACGGAGAGGTTGAGTCCAGCAGAGGCGTTTCGGGTAAGTCTACATCTTGCCATTACCTATTACTATATCACAGTAATAAGTCCAAATTGTAAACGACGGGGATCCTTAATAAAAAAATAAGGTATGCCCGGAGGCAGGTGCCTCCGGGCATACCATTACGAGGCATTATCATCCGGCGGCCCGAGAGCCGCCGGACGAAATACACTTCAGATTCTAGGGGTTACTGATTAGACACCAAGATTACCGGCTGCGTCGGTAATGCCCATAACGCCGTCGTTGAAGCCGATCTTGGCAGGAGCGGTGCCCAGGGTGTAGACGACAGAAGCCATGCCCAGAGTGCGCATGACCTTGTTGCCGAAGGTCATCTCGCCGTTGGTAGTATCACCGTAGATGTTCTTCTTCAGAGCGCCGTTGTCGCCGAAGATCTTATCGCCGTTGTCGCCGCCCCAGTTGCCGCCGAACATAACACCCAGGGTGCTATTGACGGTCTTCTGGAAGAAGGAGTTGCTGACCAGGGTGATCAGGTTGGTGTTGAACTGCTTGACGTTAGCAGCGTTCCAGACAGGAGCGGTGGTGTCAGCCAGGATGGAGAACAGGTCAGCGCCGCCGTAGACGACCTCAGAGTTAACAGCAGTAAAGTTTGCAGGCATCATCATAATGAATTACTCCCTTCAAATGAATGAAAAACAAATTTAGTCGGCTCAGTTTCCGGATGCGCATCCAGCCAAAAAGCCATTTATGTAACTGCGTGCGCACGCAGCTGCAACGAATTAGTAGGTGATGGACTCGCCATCGTCCTCGTCCTCCACCACCTTGGCGGCAGAAACGGGGGCGGGCTTCTCCGCGCGTTTCTTATCGCGGAAGATGCCCTGCTGCAGGCTCCAGAGCTCGTAGTATTTGCCCTGCTTTTCCAGCAGCTCTTCGTGGGTGCCGCGCTCTACGATCTCGCCGTGGTCCATGACCAGAATGAGGTCACAATCCCGGATGGTGGAGAGGCGGTGGGCGACGATCAGCATCGAGCGGTCTGCCAGCTGGTTGTAGATCATATCAAAGATGGTATTCTCTGTGCCAAAGTCCAGACTGCTGGTGGATTCGTCCAGGATATAGAGGTTCGCATCCTTCAGGAAGGCGCGGGCCAGTGCAAGGCGCTGCTTCTCACCGCCTGAGAGGCCGTTGCCGGCTTCTTCCAGATAGGTGTTGTACTGCAGCGGCAGCTTGCGGATGAACTCGTGGGCATCTGCCTTCTTGGCAGCGGCCTTGACCTCATCGAGGCTGGCTTCCGGTCGGGAAATGCGGATGTTGTCGTAGATGGTCTTGCTGAACAGCTCGACATTCTGGGGGACATAAGCGATGGCACGGCGAACGGATGCATTGCTGTACTCGTCCAGATCGACGCCGCCTACGCTGATGGTACCGCTTTCCGGCTCATAATACTTGAGCAGGAGTTTGGTGATGGTGGATTTGCCGCTGCCGCTGCTGCCCACGAGAGCCACCTTCTTGCCATAGGGAATGGTGAAGGAGACGTGGCTCAGCGCCGGAGAACGGCTGCCGTAGCGGAAGGAGACATCCTTGAACTCAATGTCACCGTCGATCTTTTCCATCTCGGTGTATTCGCGGGTCTCGTCCTGCTCGGACTCATAATCCATGATCTCGGTCAGACGCTTGATGGAGATTTGAGCCTGCTGAATGGACATCTGCAGGCTGACCAGCTCACTGACCGGAGAAGTAAAGTAAGAGGAAAGGGTGCTGAAGGCCATATAGCCGCCCAGCGTCATCTCACCATTCAGCACCTGCATGATGCCCACATAAGAGGTGACCATGCCGAGGATGGTGGTGATGAGGGTGGAGATAAGGGACTGCACCGTGCTGATCTTGCTGGAGCGCAGGCTTATCTTCAGGCTCTTGATGTATTCCCGCTCCAGAGCTTCCAGCTCACGGTCCTCTTCGGCGTTGCACTTGACGGTCTCGATGCCGCGGAGGCTCTCGATCATCTGGCTGTTGAGGATAGCAGACTGCTGCATGGTCTCTTCGTTGATACGCTTGAAAGGCTGCTTGAAGATGAACACCAGCAGGATGCTCAGCAGGGTGGTGAAAATCGAAATAGAGAAGAGGGTGGCATTCATCCGGAAGAGGATGACGCCGGTGACGCAGGCCATCACGACATCCATCACGACGCTCAGCGCGATGCTGGTGAACACCGATTTGATGGTGCTGGCGTCGGAGTAGCGGGTGGTGATCTCGCCGGTCTTGCGGGTGGCGAAGAACTTCATGGGCAGTTTGAAAACATGCCCGAAGTAGCCCAGCATCAGGGGAATATCGACCTTGATGGACAGATAGATGAGCACCCACTGCCGCACCATACTGATGAGTGCGCTGGTGACGCTCACGATGCTGAACACCAGAATAACGGCCACCAACAGGCTCTTCAGGCCGTAGGGAAGTATCTCATCCATCAGTATTTTGTTATACATCGAGGATGCGATACCCAGAACGGTCATGATGACCGAGCTGAGGATGGCGTAGAAGAAAAGCTTCTTCTGCGGCAGCAGCAGGTCGAGGAAACGCTTGACCATGCTGCCCTGTTTCTGTTTGCCTGCCTTGAACTCCGAAGTCGGGGTCATCAGGAGCAGAACACCGGTAAAGTTCTTGTAGAACTCATCGAGGGAGATCTTTTTCAGCTCTTTTGCCGGGTCGCCGATGATGACGTAGTCGCGGCATTTGAACTTTTTGCCTTCGTCAGCGCACTTCTTGCGCTCCTCTTCCTGCCGGACCATGTGCCGACGCCGCTCGCCGTCGTCTTTGATGGTGGTCTTTTTGAAGACCGTCACAAAGTGGGCCAGACCTTCGTCGGTGATGACCTGTGCGATACAGGGAGTGGTGAATTCGCTGAGGAAGTTTTCCCGGTCTACGCGGACGGCGGCGGTGCTGAATCCCAGCTCCTGCGCTGCCTTTTCCATACCGGTCAGGTTTGTGCCTTTCAGGTCGGTACCCATCATGTCCCGCAGGCGGGTGATGGTGATCTCCTTTTTGTAATGGAGGCACACCATTGCGAGACAGGCGGCAGCGCAGTCTGTGGTGTCGTGCTGCCGGACATAGGTATAACGCATAGATGCTTCCTTTGTGGTTTCTATTTCAAAACGCCCGCCTTGCGGCTGAGGACGATTTGGCGAAGAAGAAAGGGCTTCCATTCCTGACGCCTTACCCGCTTCTCCAATAAAGCAGCATACAGCTCTCTGCCTCGCACTGCCCTGCGGCAAAGCGGGGCAGAGAGTAGCTGCTATCAAAAGAAGGGAGCGCCTACCCTTTGATCATTTTGGTCGGCCCGGGAGAGGGGATTTTGACGTACCGTCTCCTAAACCTTGGGCATAGTATAACACATTCTGTCGGCTTCTTCAAGAGGACAATTTTTAATAAACCCTTAAATTTTGAAAAAAATGTGAAAAAAGTCTCAGTTTGGTAACAGAAAGGCAGCAAAAAAGGGCGGCGAATCTTTCGATTCGCCGCCCTTTCAATGAACCTTTGGTGAAACCTCAGATGAGATTAGACATTGGTGCTGGCGACATTCTTGACAGTGAAGATCTTAGCGTCAGAAGTGCCCAGAGTGTAGACAACAGAAGCCAGACCCAGAGTGGTCATGATCTTGTTGCCGAAGTTCTGGTAGTCACCACCGGGAACACGGCCGACCTTGTACAGAGCAGTGAGGCTGCCCTCGTCGCCGAACAGCTTGCTGCCGTCGCCCCAGCTGCCGCTGAACATGGTGCCCAGGGTGGCGTTGATCACACGCTGGAAGAAGCTGTTGCTGACCAAAGTGATAATGTTGGTGGAGAACTGCTTGACGTTGGCAGCAGTCCATGCGTTGGGCAGGTAGTCAGCCACAGCGCCGCCGTAGACGACCTCTGCGTTCACAGCAGAGAAGTTTGCAGGCATCATCATAATGAATTACTCCCTTCAAATGAAAAAACGAATATAATCGGTCTCCTCCCGGTTGCGCAACCGGGAAAACCTATGCAACCGAGTGCGCACTCGGCAACATCACGAGTTAAGTAAGCTGCCATTTTGGCATCTTTATACTATTTTACCATACTTCCCCCATCGCCACAAGGCTAAATGGCCGGAAAAACAGCCAAAACGGGCAGAAAAGTAGAAAAAATGCGTGTAAATCACTCTGCCGCCGCCCCTCAGAGCCAAAAAACGCTGGGGGAAAAACGCCAGAATCTCCAAAAATACCATTACAGCTTGGATGTAGTGTAACACAAATACGCCATTTCTTCAAGAGGACATTTTTTAATTTACCCTTAATTTTTGAAAATAATGTGAAAAAGGCTACAGTTTGGTTACATGAGAGGGGGAAACCTCTCCGTCATTGCTTCGCAATGCCACCTCCCCTACCGAGGGGAGGCCTTGGCATTTCGTGAAGCTTCGCCTCTTCGCCAGAGGCTCCCCTACTAGGGGAGCTGTCTGCGAAGCAGACTGA
>ENA-OWPB01002027-OWPB01002027.1-human-gut-metagenome-genome-assembly--contig:-NODE-2027-length-15448-cov-10.860976_pt1 | contig 15448 bp, 16 predicted proteins | sample MGYA00248260_ERZ651838 | MGnify/ENA primary metagenome ERZ651838 (study PRJEB26924, sample SAMEA4378304) | human gut metagenome | biome: human gut; feature: human-associated habitat; material: faeces...
GGTGATTACATTGGCACCCTGAAGGGACAGGGCTTTTACTGGGTGAACCCCTTCTGCACCGCTGTCAACCCTGCCGCAGGCACCCGGCTGAGCCAGAGCGGTGACGTGAGCAGCAAAGAAAACGGCATGGCTGCCATGTTTGGCCAGAGCGGCCAGAATGCCCAGGTCAGTGCCGAATCCATGAGCAGAAAGATCTCCCTGAAAATGATGACCCTGAACAACTCCCGGCAGAAGATCAACGACTGCCTGGGCAACCCGGTGGAGATCGGCATTGCGGTGATCTGGCGGGTCACCGACACTGCCAAGGCCGTGTTCAACGTAGACAACTACAAGGAATACCTCTCCCTGCAGTGCGACAGCGCCCTGCGCAATGTGGTGCGGGTGTACCCCTATGATGTGGCCCCCAATGTGGACACTACCGGAGACGGTGTGGCCGATGAGGGCAGCCTACGCGGCTCCTCCGAGGTGGTGGCGGCCCGCATCCGCGACGAGATCCAGAAGAACGTGGCCGAGGCCGGCATCGAGGTGGTGGAAGCCCGCATCACCTATCTGGCCTATGCGCCGGAGATCGCAGCGGTCATGCTGCAGCGCCAGCAGGCCAGTGCCATCATCGACGCCCGCAAGATGATCGTGGATGGTGCCGTGGGCATGGTGGAAATGGCACTGGACCGTCTGAACGAGAACAAGGTGGTAGAGCTGGATGACGAGCGCAAGGCAGCCATGGTGTCCAACCTGCTGGTGGTGCTGTGCGGCAACCGTGACGCCCAGCCCATTGTGAACAGCGGCAGCCTGTACTGATGGCAGAGCCCAAAAAGCAGGTGCCCCTGCGCCTGAACGCCAAACTCTACGATGCCCTTGCTGCCTGGGCAGAGGATGATTTCCGCTCGGTGAACGGACAGATCGAATATCTGCTCACCGAGTGTGTGCGCCAGCGCAAGAAGAACGGGAAATATGTTTCAGATCAGATCGACGTACCGCCGGAACTGGACCTGAAATAAAACAGACGAACCGGCCCCGGCTGTGGAAGGTAGTTTTCCATAGCCGGGGCCGGTTGCGTTTATGTGACAGAAAAACATGAAAAAAACAGGAAAGATGAAATAAAATCTATTGACAGTTGCGGAAGTGTGACGCATAATAAATAAATGAGGTGCTCTGGAATCCCAGAGCGTTTCGGACCAAAGCAAGGAGCAGCGATCCCGTTGAAGAAACAAGAACAAAAAAACAAGACGGTTTTTCATGCTGTAGCAGCATTGCTGGCCGTTCTGGCGGTTGTGCTGGTACTGTACGGCGGGGGCCGCTGGCTGGAGAAACGGGCAGAAAAGCCGGAGACCCGCACCCAGCTGCCCCAGGCCGACCAGGAGACTGTGGAAGTGGACGGCGTGACCTACCGCAAAAAAAGCCGCCTGACCACGATCCTGGTCATGGGCGTGGACCACGACACTCAGGACAGCTACGAGTACCGCAAGGCCGGCCAGGCCGACTTTCTGCGGCTGGTGGTACTGGATGACGCGGACAAGACGGTGCAGCAGCTGCAGATCGACCGCGATACCATTACGCCGGTGACCGTATTGGGCCTGTTGGGGGATCGGTACGAGCCGGTGACGCAGCAGATCTGCCTGGGTTATGCCTTTGGCGATGGCCGCCAGACCAGCTGCGAGGTGACCGTGGAAGCAGTGGGAAACCTGCTGGGCGGACAGACCATCGACCAGTATCTGGCCATGGGGCTGGACGGCATTTCCACCCTGAACGATCTGGCAGGCGGTGTGACCGTGACGCTGGAGGATGATTTCTCCGCCATCGACCCGGCCATGACCAAGGGTACGACCCTCACGCTGCAGGGCGAGCAGGCCGAGACCTATGTCCGCTCCCGCCGCAGTGTCGGTGTAGGCACCAACGAGGCCCGCATGGCGCGGCAGGAAAGCTACATCAAACAGCTGTCGGTGCAGCTGGATGAAAAACTGCAGAAGGATCAGAACTTTGCCGTGGACGCCTACGACGCCCTGCAGCCCTACCTGACCACCAGCATGGCCAAAGGTCAGCTGGTGAACGAGGCCTGGGCGGCAAAGGACTACACCCGGCTGGACACCATCAAACCGGATGGCACCTATCAGGTCGGGGAGGATGGCTTCATGGAGTTTTACCCGGAGGCTGCCAGCCTGCAGCAGGCGGTGCTGCAATTGTTTTACGAAAAAGTTGAATAAGCGTGCCCAAGACACGTTTATGATAAAGACGCTCTCAAAGCCGAGAGAACTGGTCTGAAAGGGGTATATTCTTATGAAAATGAAAAAGATCGTTTGCGCCATGGTCTCCGCAGCTCTGCTGGTGAGCATGGCTGCCGCTACCGCTTTTGCTGTGGAGTCTGTGCCCAGCAAGACTGGCACCGATGCCGATGCAGGCAAGACCGAGGTCTCTGCTTCCGGTTCTGTCAGCAGCGAGGGCCTGCAGGTGGAGGTCAAGACCACGGAGGACTCCAGTAAGGAAGAGACCCAGCTGAAGGGCGAGGGCGTGGAGAAGTACCTGACTGCAGAGGCTGTGGATGCAGCTGCGAAGATCCTGGGCACTGAGAAGAACGCCGTGACCGTCAGCGAGATCAAGGAGATCAAGGTCTCCGGCTACAAGACCGGCATGGACAAGATCACCGTCAAGGTCCCCATGGCAGCTCTGCCGGAGAGCGGCACCACCGTTGCCGTGATCATCCGTGTCAAGACCCCCAACGGCAAGATCGTCAACCTGCCCCTGGCCGGTGTGGTCGTGGAGGAGACCGTTGTGGTGAACGGCGTGGCCCGTAAGGTCCGTAAGGTCCAGCTGGAGCTGGATGCCACCACCATGATCAACCTGCAGGCAGGCAAGGCCTACATTGCAGCTGTGACCCGGAAGTAAAAACAGAACGACTTTGTCCTGCGGCGCTCTCTTCCGAAAAAGAGGACGCCGCATTTTTCACGGAGAAAGCCAAGGGATTTTAAAGGAGCAACGAAGTGCAGCGAGATACTTTAACGCAGGAACCTTATCGTTCCGAGGTGCGGCCGCAGCAGGAAGAAGATACCATTGATCTTCTGGAACTTTGCATGGGCCTGCTGGACCACTGGAAGTTTATTGCGGCAGCCGCCGCAGCAGGAATGGTGCTGGCAGCACTCTATACCTTTTTGCTGGTGACCCCCCTCTACAAGGCCACCTCTACCATCTATGTGGTCAGCCGCAACGACTCGGTGCTGAACCTGTCGGATATCCAGATCGGCAGCGCCCTGACCAGCGACTACATCAAGGTGTTTGAGATGTGGGAGGTGCACGAAAAGGTCATCAGTGCACTGGATCTGGACTATACCTATACCCAGATGGACAACATGCTCAGCGTGACCAATGCCAACGACACCCGTATGCTGGACATTACGGTGACCGATGCAGACCCCGAAGAGGCTGCAGCCATTGCCAATGAGTATGCTGAGGTGGGCGCAAGCTACATTGCGGAGAAGATGAAGACCGACGAGCCCACCATCATGTCCTCGGCCCGGGTACCGGCCAACCCCTTCAGCCCCAGCAAGACCAAGAACATCCTGCTGGGCTTCCTGGCAGGCTTTGTGCTGGCTTGCGGTGTTGTGGTGCTGCGAGTGCTGCTGGACGATACCTATAAATCCGCTGAGGAGATCCGCAAGTACACCGGCATGGTGGTGCTGGCCTCTGTGCCCCTGGTGGGTGGCACCGAGCCCAAAAAGGGCAGCAACTTCCAGCGCCGCATGAAGCGCCTGAGCAAAGATATTTGCCGCCGTGTGGGCGGAAAGGCCGGGAGGAACGCATGAAACAGCTGAAGATCACAAAATTTCCGGAACTGGACTATGCAGGCAGCGAGGCCTTCAACACCCTGAGCACCAACCTGTCCTTTGCAGGTGAAACTGTAAAAAAGATCATGATCACCAGCTGCCACGCTTCGGAGGGCAAGAGCTATCTGTCCATGAACCTGATGCGGACCCTGGCCCAGCGTGGCATGAAGGTGGCCCTGGTGGACGCCGACCTGCGCCGCAGCATGGTAAATGCCCAGTACGGCCTGCAGTTTGAGAACGGCCGCAACGACGACAAGGGCCTTTCCCACTTTTTGGCCGGCATGGTGGGCATGGAGGAGGTCATCTACCAGACCGACATCCCCGGTGCCCTGATGGTTCCGGTGGGCCGGGATGTGCCCAACCCCCTGGCTCTGCTGAGCAACCATCACTTTAAGGACCTGCTGGACGCCCTGGCCCAGAGGGTGGATTATGTGCTGGTGGACGCCGCCCCTGTGGGCGTGGTCATTGATGCTGCCGAGATCGCAAAATCCTGCGACGGCACCCTGATCGCTGTGCAGTACAACGATGTGCGCCGCCAGGAGCTGCTGGACGTCAAGCAGCAGATCGAGCAGAGCGGCTGCCCCATCCTGGGCACTGTGCTGAACCAGGTGGATTACGACAGCTACCTGAGCCGCAAGTATTACTACCGTACCTACGGCAAATATGGCTACTACAACCGGTACTATAAGCACAAGCACACGGCTGAAAAGAAATGAGCGGCTTTACGGATTATCACGCGCATTTCGTCTATGGTGTGGACGACGGTGCCCGCACGCGGGAAGAGATGTTTGCCATGCTGGATGCGGCGGCGGCGGATGGGGTCACCCGTCTGTTTGCCACCTCTCACAGCACGCCGGGCATGGAGCCCTTTCCGCGGGACGTGTATCAGCGGCATCTTGATTTTGCACGGGCTTACTGCGCCGAAAAGGGCTACGACCTGATGCTGGAAAGCGGCTCGGAGCTGCTGTATACCCCGGCTGCGGCCTATGCGGCGGCCGAGCACAGCCTGGTCACGCTGGGCGGCACCGACTGGGTGCTGCTGGAGTTCGTGCCCGATGTGGCGGCGGCGGAAGTGGAAACGGCCCTGCGGCAGATCACCGGCAACGGCTACCGGGTGCTGCTGGCGCACATCGAGCGCTACCCCCGCCTTGCCCGCAGCGGTGCGCTGCCCCGCCTGAAGGAACAGTACGGCATCCGCTGTCAGGTCAATGCGGCCACGGTGCTGGAGGGCGGATTCTTTCAGCGCCGGAAGCTGGACCGCTGGCTGAAGGACGGCCTTGTGGACGCGATCTCCTCGGACGCACATAACTGCACTACCCGGGCCACCCGGATGCAGGCGGCCTATGAGCGGCTGTGCGGCATACTGGGACAGCCGGATGCGGATGCGCTGACTGGCAGAAACAATGCCTTGCTGCTAACTCCATAAAACAGTCAGAATTGCCATTCTCGGGTCGGATTTCTCGTCAAAGTGCCAAAAGCACGACGAGAGTTTCCGACGGGAATGGCTTTTTGGCTTTTTTTTGCCCGAAAGAACTTGCTTAAAGAACGTCTGCGTGATAAAATCATAAGGAAAAGGGGAATTTGCTTACATATGTCAGGAGGTGATATGGATGAAAATTCTGGTCGTAGACGACGGACAGCTTGCGATCAATTCTCTGATCCGTATCTTGTGCAGAGTGGCACCGGATTGCGATTATATCAGTGCGATGACCACAGACGATGCGTTGACCTGGCTGCGTCAGGGTCCGATGGATGCAGCTTTTTTGAATCTGGAGATGCCGGGGATGAACGGCCTCGCCCTGGCTCGCATGATCCAGAAGATCCAGCCGCGCTGCAATCTGATCGTGGTGACGGAACACCCTGAGTATGCGCTGGAAGCCCTGCAGATCTTTGTCAGCGGCTTCCTGCTCAAACCGGCTAACGAGGCTGATGTGCGCAATGTGCTGGAAAATCTGCGGTATCCGGCCGAGGATGTGCCTGCGGGCGTCAAGGTGCAGTGCTTTGGCAACTTTGAAGTGTTCGTGGGTGGGCGTCCGCTCTCGTTCAAGCGCAGCAAGAGCAAGGAGCTGCTGGCCTATCTGGTGGACCGCAACGGTGCCACCTGCACCAACGGCGAGATGCTGGCCGTGCTCTGGGAGGACAAGCCCGACACGGCGTCCCTGCACAGCCATCTGCGCAATCTGATCTTTGACCTGAGCCACACGCTGGAGGACGCCGGCGTGCGTGGGCTGCTGGTGCGCGGGCGCAGTACGCTGGCCATCGACACCAGCAAGGTGGAGTGCGATTATTACAACTTCTTGCGGGGAGACCGCTCCACCATCAGCAGCTACCGCGGTGAATATATGACCCAGTATTCCTGGGCCGAGGTCACCCGCTCGGCACTGCGCCAGCAGGCAGCAGCCAGCCAGAAAGGCGGCCTGCCCAGCTATTACGTCCCGCCGACCGGCTTCTGAGCCGACAAACTCACAGCAAAAACAAAGCCCCGTGTGTTCCGCATCGTGAACACACGGGGCTTTTGCTTATGAGATGAATTTCCGGAAATTTCCGGTTACTTCCGGGTGTGGCTCTCCCAGCCGCTGGAGGCGACCGCCTGCTGGTCCGGGGTGCACCACATGGCCTCCACGCCGTCCAGCGACTCCACCAGCTTCTGGCCCTCTTCCAGCGGCATGCAGAACAGGCCGGTGGTCAGGCAGTCGGCCATGCCGGAGTCCGGGCACAGCACAGTCACGCTGTTGAAATAGGCAGCCGGCCACAGGGTGTCCGGGTCGATCAGGTGGTGATAGCGCTTGCCGTCCACCACAAAGTAGCGCTGGTAGTCGCCGCTGGTCACCAGTGCCATGTCGCTCATGTTGATGGCGGCCCCGAACAGGGAGTCGGTGGTGTACACCTCCGAAGCGTTCCACGGGTTCTCCACGCCGCCGGTCCACTGGCTGCCGTCGGGCTTGGTGCCAATGGCACGCAGGTTGCCGCCCACGCTCACCAGTGCGCTGGTCAGGCCCCGGGCCTGCGCAGCCTGGCACACCATCTCCACGGCGTAGCCCTTGCCCACGCTGCCCACATCCAGCGACATCTCCGGGTCAGCCAGGTACACGGTCTTGGCCTGCTCGTCGATCACTACATTGTTGATGTCACAGTGCTGGGCTGCGGCTTCCAGCTCCTCCTGAGTGGGCAGGGTATTGTCGGCCTCGTTCTGGTGGCTCTCGGCGGCCTCGCGGTAGTTGTGCCAGATGTTCAGCACGCTGCCCATGGCCACGTTCAGCTTGCCGTTTGTGGTGTCGTACATCTTCTGAGCCAGCTCCAGCATGGACAGGATGCGGTCATCCACCTGCACGGGGGCTTTGCCGGCGTTGTCGTTGATGGTTTTCACATTCACCACGCCGTCGTAGTCGTTGTAGATGTCGTACAGCTGGTTGTAAGAGATCAGGTCAGCGTGCAGGGCTTCCATCTGCTTGGTGAACTCTTCCTCGCTCTCGCAGTAGGCGATCACCTGGGTGACGGTGTCGAACACATCATAGAAGATGGTGCTGTAGCGGGTCAGCTCCTTCTGGGACTTGGCGGCACAGCCGGCCAGCACACTCAGACAGAGCACCGCCGCCAGCAGTCCGGCGGTGAGGCGGTTGAACAGGGTGGTTTTCATCGGGTCTGGTTCTCCTTTGCTGCGGTAAAGGCGGTGTGCTCCTCCTGCAGATGGGCCAGCAGGTCGCCGAACACCCAGCTGCGGTTGGCGGGGGTCACCACGGCCTTGAGGGGGATGTTTATCTGCGCCTGCTTCATCAGGTCCAGCAGGGTGTCCACGTCCTTGTCCTTGAAGTTGGCCAGCACCAGAGCGGACGGGTAAGCCCCCGGCTCCAGCACCAGCGTGCGGGCGGATCTGGTCTCCACTTCACCCAGCAGCTGCGCCACGGTCTTGCCGGCGTCGGCAGGGGACACGGGCAGGACCTTCATGCCAAAGGCAGGGGCCATGCCGTCCAGCTTGCCGCGGTCGCCGGCGGAAAGGTTCCAGCCCAGCGCCAGCGGCACCCCGGCATTCTGGTTGCGTGCAATATGTGCTTTCATTGAAAATACCTCGTTTCAGAAGTAAACTGCAAAATATATTATAGTATAACACAAAACTGCGGAAAAGAAAATGAGGAAACGCCCCCTTTCGGGGAACAGCCGGAAAGCCAGCACGGGCAGCAGAATGTTCCCCGTAAACAAAAAAGCTCTCCCTTTCGGGAGAGCTGGCATCGCGCAGCGATGACTGAGAGGGTTCAAACGGTTCAGTTCATCTTCTTGCCGAAGAACTCGACCTCTTTGCCGATGAACTGCATCAGCTCATCGAACTGGTCGGGAGTCAGGCTCTGGGCACCGTCGCACTTGGCCTTGGCGGGGTTGTTGTGCACCTCGATCATCAGGCCGTCGGCCCCGGCGGCAACGGCAGCCTTGGCCAGCTCCGGCACCATCCAGGCGTGGCCGCAGGCATGGCTGGGGTCCACCACCACGGGCAGGTGGGTCATCTTGTGCAGCATCACCACACCGGCCAGATCAAGGGTGTTGCGCATGCTGGTCTCAAAGGTGCGGATGCCGCGCTCGCAGAGGATGACATTCTCGTTGCCCTCGGCCATGATGTACTCGGCGCTCATCACGAACTCTTCCAGCGTATTGGCCAAGCCGCGCTTGAGCAGCACCGGCTTTTTCTGGCGGCCCACGGCCTTGAGCAGCTCAAAGTTCTGCATGTTGCGGGCACCCACCTGGATCAGGTCCACGTTCTCGAACAGGGGCAGGTGCTCGGTGTTCATGATCTCGGTGACGATGGGGGCACCGGTGGCGCGGCGGGCCAGCTTGAGCAGGTCCAGACCCTCGCTGCGCATGCCCTGGAAGGAGTAGGGGGAGGTGCGGGGCTTGAATGCACCGCCGCGCAGCAGAGAAGCACCGGCGGCCTTCACGCGCTGGGCGCAGTAGGTGATCTGCTCTTCACTTTCAATGCTGCAGGGGCCGGCGATGACCGCAAAGTTGCCGCCGCCAATCTTCACGCCGTCCACGTCGATGACGCTGTCATCCGGGTGGAACTTGCGGTTGGCCTTTTTATAAGGTTCGGACACGCGGCGGCAGGTCTCCACCACGGGGTTGGCCAGCACCCAGCTTTCGGCAATGGCTTTGGTGTCACCGATGAGGCCCAGAATATGGGTATCGCTGCCCTTGGAGTCGTTGATCTGCAGGCCCATGCCCTCCAGCTCGTGGCAGAACTCGCGCACCTGTACGTCGGGGGCATCCTGTTTCAGTACGATGATCATATGGCAAATCTCCTTTATCGGTACGGCAGGGAGGGGCCTCCGCTGCGTGGACTGCAATACGGGACTTCAGTTTCCTGAAGTGATGATGCCATGATATCACTGCTGCTGCCGGAAGTCAAGGGCGGCTTTTCATTTTCTCAAAAAAGTGGTAGAATGAAAGAAAGTGATAGATAGAGAGGGAAGTAATATGGGAAAAGAAGCAAAAACCAATGCCATGCGGATCTTGGAGCGTGAAAAAGTGCCTTACACTGCCCACGAGTACGCCCACGAAGAGGGCGTGGCCGTGGCCGGTGTGGATGTGGCCGGCAGCATGGGCGAGGACCCGGCCTGCGTATACAAGACGCTGGTGACCCAGGGCAGCAGCAAAAACTACTTTGTGTTTGTCATCCCGGTGGCGGCCGAGCTGGACCTGAAAGCCGCCGCCCGCAGCGTGGGCGAAAAGAGCGTGGCCATGATCCATGTAGCCGACATCAACAAGGTCACCGGCTATGTGCGCGGCGGCTGCAGCCCCGTGGGCATGAAGAAGCAGTACAAGACCGTGTTCGACGAGAGCGTCCTCGCACAGGAAAAAGTGTATGTTTCCGGCGGGCGCATCGGCACCCAGGTGTGCTGTGCTCCGGCGGACCTTATTCGTGCCGCCCGTGCCACCACGGCAAAGATCATCTTCTGAACCGGGAAGAAAAGTACGTCTTTTGGGACAAAGACGGTTGGAAGATTTTACGGAAAATATACTCAAACTATAAGTCATACTTAAAAAGAAAAACGATGGCGAAACTGCACAAAACTTTTGAAAGTTTTTTGGCGCATGGAAACACAAGGGAGAATTTGCCGCAACACCCTTTGCAAAGCCATTATTTTGCCGTAAACTGTATGTAGCACAGGGACGGTCACCCCATAGAGCGGGCCCCGCACCCTGCAGAAATGCCAGCACAGAAACTGCGGAGGAAGAGATCCATGAAAAAGACGCTGCCGGGTCGCATGGAACGAAACAATATTCGTGCATGTCAGGGGCATCGTGCAGCTTCGTGCAAGGCATGGGAACAGAATACGCAAAAATAAAGGCTGTGGTGCAGGTGTACCACTGCCTTTTTTGTTTGTCAGAAGTGGAAAGAGAGGGTTTGGATTATGGTTCGTAAAGTTGCTGTGATCATGGGTTCCGACAGCGATTGGCCGGTGGTCAAGGGGGCCTGTGCCCAGCTCAAAGCGCTGGATATCCCCTTTGAAGCACACATCCTGTCGGCACACCGCACGCCCGCCGAGGCGGCTGCGTTTGCCAGGAGCGCAAAGGCCAACGGCTTTGGCGTCATCCTGTGCGCGGCCGGCATGGCAGCCCATCTGGCCGGAGCCTTTGCCGCCAACACTACGCTGCCGGTGATCGGCATCCCCATGAAGGGCGGTGCCATGGACGGTCTGGATGCCCTGCTGGCCACCGTGCAGATGCCCAGCGGCATCCCGGTGGCCACCGTGGCCCTGAACGGCGCCAAGAACGCCGCCTGGCTGGCCGCTGAGATCCTGGCACTGGGCGATGAGGCTCTGGCAGCAAAGCTGGAAGCCGAGCGCACCGCCATGGCGGCACAGATCGCGGCCAAGGAGGAAAAACTGCAGGCGGAGATCGCCGAACTGTAAAGGAGAACCAATGTCTGATTTTGCATATCCGCTGCACGAAGAATGCGGCGTTTTTGGCCTCTACGACCGGGCCGGCACCGAGGATGTGGCCGCTGCCGCCTACTCGGCGCTGTATGCCCTGCAGCACCGCGGGCAGGAGAGCTGCGGCATCGCCGTGAACGACGACGGCGTCATCCAGGGCCACCGGGATCTGGGTCTTGTGAACGAGGTGTTCACCCCGGCGGTGCTGGGCAGCCTGGCCAACCCCAACGCCCATATGGCCACCGGCCATGTGCGCTACGCCACCTCCGGCAGCCGCATCCGGGCCAATGCTCAGCCCATGATCGTGCGGCACGGCCGCGGCACCATGGCCCTGTGCCACAACGGCAACCTGACCAATGCCATTGAGCTGCGACGCCAGCTGGAAAACGAGGGAGCCATCTTCCACGGCTCCTCGGACACCGAGGTCATCTGCTACCTCATCACCCGCAACCGCCTGCGCATGGGCAGCATCGAGACGGCCATCAGCAAGACCATGGACGTGCTGGAAGGCGCGTACAGTCTGGTGATCATGTCCGCCACCAAGCTCATCGCGGTGCGCGACCCCCGCGGCTACCGGCCCCTGTGCATCGGCACGCTGCCCGGCGGCGGCTACGTCTTTGCCAGCGAGAGCTGTGCCCTGGACGCTGTGGGTGCCACCCTGCTGCGGGACGTGGAGCCCGGCGAGATCGTGGTGGCCGACGCCAAGACCGGTGAGCTGCGCAGCATCACCGACCATGTGGGCCGCCCGGACACCCAGATGTGCGTGTTCGAGTTCATCTACTTTGCCCGCCCGGACAGCGTCATCGAGGGCAGCTCGGTGCACGAGGCCCGCAAGCAGGCCGGCCGGTTCCTGGCACAGGAACACCCGGTGGAAGCCGATGTGGTCATCGGCGTGCCGGACTCCGGCCTGGACGCCGCCCTGGGCTACTCCCAGGAGAGCGGCATCCCCTACGGCATCGGCTTCATTAAGAATAAGTACATCGGCCGCACCTTCATTCAGGGCAGCCAGAAGCAGCGTGAGAACAGCGTGCGCATCAAGCTGAACGCGATCTCCAGCACGGTCAAGGGCAAGCGCGTGGTGCTGGTGGATGACTCCATCGTGCGCGGTACCACCTCTGCCCGCATCATCAAGCTGCTGCGGGACGCCGGTGCCACCGAGGTACACTTCATGGTGTCGGCACCGCCGTTCAAATATCCCTGCTACTTCGGCACCGACATCCCCGACCAGAAACTGCTGGTGGCCACCGGACGCACGGTGGACCAGATCAATGAGATCATCGGGGCCGACACCCTGGGCTACCTGTCCACCGAACATGTGGTGCAGCTGGCCAAAAACGCAAACTGTGGGTTCTGCACCGCCTGCTTCACCGGCGAATATGCCGTGAAGCCGGACGAGGTGCTTTCCACCGATATCCACGAACGCCACCTGAACGACCGCCCCAAGGACGAGAAAAAGTTAGGAGAGTAACACCATGGAAAAGAGCTATTCGGAAAGCTACGCCGCAGCAGGCGTGGACATCACCGCCGGTTACCGTTCGGTCGAACTGATGAAGCAGTATGTGGCCCGCACCATGAACGAGCACTGCATCGGCGGGCTGGGCGGCTTTGGCGGCCTGTTTGAACTGGACTGCACCGGCTACAAGCACCCGGTGCTGATCTCCGGCACCGACGGCGTGGGCACCAAGCTGAAGATCGCCATGATCATGGACAAGCACGACACCATCGGCATCGACTGTGTGGCCATGTGCGTCAACGATGTCATCTGTGCCGGTGCAAAGCCGCTGGTGTTCCTGGACTACATCGCCTGCGGCCGCAACATCCCGGAAAAGATCGCCGAGATCGTCAAGGGCGTGGCCGAGGGCTGCGTGCAGGCCGACTGCTCTCTGGTGGGCGGCGAGACGGCTGAGCACCCGGGCATGATGCCGGAGGACGAGTACGATCTGGCCGGTTTTACCGTGGGCGTCGTGGACAAGGAAAAGATCCTGAGCAATGACACCATGAAGCCCGGCGATGTGATCATCGCTCTGCCTTCCACCGGTGTGCATTCCAACGGCTTCTCGCTGGTGCGCAAGATCTTTGACATCGACGGCAACCCCGACGTGCTGCACACCACGCCCGCCGAGCTGGGCGGCAAGAGCCTGGGCGAGGCCCTGCTGGCTCCCACTAAAATTTACGTTAAGCCGGTGCTCAAGGTGCTGGAGGAAGTGGATGTCAAGGGCATTTCCCACATCACCGGCGGCGGCTTCTACGAGAACATTCCCCGCAGCCTGAAGAAGGGCTGCTGCGCCCGCATCCACAAGGCGGACGTCCGCACCCCGGCACTGTTCCACCTGATGCAGAAGGAGGGTGGCATCTCCGAGCACGATATGTTCAACACCTTCAACATGGGCGTGGGCATGGTGCTCACCGTGCCCGCCGAGCAGGCCGACAAGGCGCTGGAGATCCTGCATGCCAACGGTGAGCCGGAGGCTTACCGTCTGGGCGTCATCGCAGAAGGCGAGGGTGTGGAGCTGTGCTGAACATTGCAGTGTTAGTTTCCGGCGGCGGCACCAACCTGCAGGCCCTGCTGGACAGTGAGGCCCGCGGCGAGAACCCCAACGGAAAGATCACTCTGGTGGTAGCCTCCAAGCCCGGCGTCTATGCGCTGGAACGTGCCGCAAAGGCCGGTGTGGAGAGCTGCGTGGTGCGCCGGAAGGACTACGACAACAGCGAAGATTTTGACGCGGCCCTGCTGGGTACGCTGAAAGCACACAACATCGACCTTGTGGTGCTGGCAGGCTTTCTGTCGGTGCTGGGGCCCAGCGTCATCGCGGCCTATCCGCGCCGCATCCTGAACGTGCACCCGGCGCTCATCCCGTCCTTCTGCGGGCCGGGCATGTACGGCCTGCGCCCCCACGAGGCCGCCCTGGCCCGTGGCTGCAAGGTGACCGGTGCCACCGTCCACTTTGTGAACGAAGAATGCGACGGCGGGCCCATCCTGCTGCAGAAGGCCGTGGACATCCTGCCCGGCGACACCCCGGAGGTGCTGCAGAAACGGGTCATGGAGCAGGCCGAGTGGAAGTTGCTGCCCAAGGCGGTCGCCATGGTGTGCAGCGGAGAGATCGAGTGAGGAGAACAACAATGGAAAAGATCGACCTGAACGAATATCTGGCCTCCAACGAATACCCCGGCCGCGGCATTGCGGTGGCAAAGGCCCCGGACGGACGACAGATGTTCATCGGCTACTTCATCATGGGCCGCAGCGAGAACAGCCGCAACCGCGTGTTCGACCCCGTGCCGGAGCGCGGCGGCATCTGCACCATGGCAGCCGACCCCGCCAAGCTGGAGGACCCCAGCCTGATCATCTATAACCCGGTGCTGACGCTGGGCCGTACCCACATCGTGACCAACGGCGACCAGACCGATACCATCTATGACCTGATGAGCCAGGGCAAGAGCTTTGCGGATGCACTGCGCACCCGAACCTTTGAGCCGGATGGCCCCAACTACACCCCCCGCATCTCTGCGGTGGTGTATGCGGACGGCAGCTACCAGATGAGCATCCTCAAGTCTGCCGACGGCAACGGCGACAGCGTGCAGCGCTATTTCTTTGATTACCCCCAGCCCGTGGCCGGAGAGGGCCACTTCATCAGCACCTACAAGCACAATGGCAGCCCCATCCCCAGTTTTGATGGTGAGCCGCTGCGCTTTGTCTGCCCCCGCACCCTCGGCGACTTTGCCCACGGCCTGTGGAGCAGCCTGAACGCCGACAACAAGGTGAGCCTGTTCGCCCGGGTCATCGACCTGGAGAGCGGCGAGAGCGGCGACATGATCTTCAACAAATACGACGCCGTGTGCAGCGATCTGGACGACCCCGAAGAGCCGGAGCTGCTGCCCGAAGAGCTGGAACTGCTCAAAAAGCTTGACGCGGAAGAAGAATAAGAGTACACCATAGAGGAACCAAGGAGGATGCACCAATGAATGAACTCGCACTGAAGTACGGCTGCAACCCCAACCAGAAGCCCAGCCGCATCTATATGGAAGATGGCTCCGACCTGCCCGTGACTGTGCTGAACGGCAAGCCCGGCTACATCAATTTTCTGGATGCCCTCAACTCCATCCAGCTGGTCAAGGAGCTGAAGGCGGCCTGCGGCCTGCCCGCAGCGGCTTCCTTCAAGCATGTGTCCCCGGCGGGTGCCGCCCTGGGCCTGCCCCTCACTGAGGTGGAGCGCAAGATGTACCACATCGCCCCGGATGCAGAGCTGTCCCCGCTGGCCTGCGCCTACGCCCGCGCCCGCGGTGCCGACCGCATGTCCTCCTTCGGCGACTGGATCGCCCTGTCGGATGTGTGCGACGTGCCCACCGCAAAGCTGATCCAGCACGAGGTGTCCGACGGCATCATCGCACCGGGCTACGAGCCGGAAGCACTGGCCATCCTGTCCGGCAAGAAGAAGGGCAACTACAACGTGGTGGCCATCGACCCCGCCTACAAGCCCGCACCCATCGAGCACAAGCAGGTGTACGGCATCACCTTTGAGCAGGGCCGCAACGAGCTGGTCATCAACGCCGACACCATGCTGAACAACTGGGTCACCGAGAACAAGGACGTGACCGAGGAGCAGAAACGCGATCTGGTCATTGCCCTCATCACCCTCAAGTACACCCAGTCCAACAGCGTGTGCTACACCGCAGGCGGCCAGACCATCGGCGTGGGTGCCGGCCAGCAGAGCCGCA
>ENA-OWPB01002054-OWPB01002054.1-human-gut-metagenome-genome-assembly--contig:-NODE-2054-length-15260-cov-2.898718_pt1 | contig 15260 bp, 10 predicted proteins | sample MGYA00248260_ERZ651838 | MGnify/ENA primary metagenome ERZ651838 (study PRJEB26924, sample SAMEA4378304) | human gut metagenome | biome: human gut; feature: human-associated habitat; material: faeces...
CGAAGGTCGACATCAATGCTAAGAACGTATATGGCAAAGAAGATACAATGATCACAATCCAGTGGGATGCACTTCTTGCTGAACAGTTCGATATGTACTATATCGACGAAAACGGCGACAAGAAACGTCCATGCATCATCCATCGTACATCCATGGGATGCTATGAAAGAACACTTGCATGGCTGATCGAAAAATACGCAGGAATGTTCCCGACATGGCTGTGTCCGGAGCAGGTTCGTGTGATCCCGATCTCCGAAAAATTCAATGCTTATGCTGACAAAGTAGAAGCACAGATGAAAGAAGCAGGCATCCGCTGTTCCGTTGACAGACGTTCCGAAAAGATGGGCTACAAGATCCGTGAAGCACGTCTGGAAAGAGTACCGTACATGCTTGTAGTTGGTGCAAAAGAAGAGGAAGAGGGCAAGGTTTCCGTAAGAAGCCGTTACCTTGGTGATGAAGGAATGAAAGACCTCGGAGAATTCATTGCAGCAATCAAAGAAGAAATCAAAAATAAAACAATCCGCAAGATCGAAGTAGAGGAAGAGAAAAAATAATCGGTCTGTGTAAGATCCTATCAGAGGGAGGCGAAATGCCTTCCTCTTTTTGTGTCGATAAGTTCCTGGGATACGACACGCTGTTTTGACAAAATCTGCGCCCTCTGTCACCTATAATGAGTTCACTTACCAAAGTGAAGGATCTATAGGCGGCAGGGGGCTTTTTGTATGCATCAGGAAGTGTACATAGATATTGTGTTTGCTGCGAATCTTCTGATGGATTATATTCTTCTGAGACTTACAGGAATTGTTCTGAGGAGAAAGAACAGCAGACGAAGATGTCTGGCGGCGGCAGCGGTCGGAGCTCTTTTTGCGTGTCTGAATCTTTATGTACGACCAGGAAAAACAGGGGTACTGACCATAGTTCTTCGAGTAGTTTGTGCTGTGTTCATGATATGGATCGCATATGAGATCCAGGATGTGAAGCACATGACCGGAGCCGCACTGTTTTTCTTTGGAATGACATTTCTGACCGGTGGTTTCTGGATGGCGGTATCAGAAAACAGAAGAGTGACGGCTGCGTTTTTTTTATCGTGTGCGGCTGTGACTTATGGAGGGTTAAGTCTGATGATCTGCCTGATGGAACAAATAAAAGAATCCAGAGAACATATCTATCCGGTTGCCCTGAAATATCACGGACAGCTGCAGGAGACGTATGGTCTGTATGATACAGGAAACCGTCTGTGTGATACAGTGACTGGAGCACCGGTTTCGGTGGCAGATCCGGAAATACTTCGAAGTCTTCTGAGTGAGGAGCTGACAGACAGGCTGCTGCATCTTAAAGAAAGACCGGAGGAGATTGAAAGTACAGAGATCGCTGACCTGAAACCGCACTATCTGTCCTTCCAGACCGTAGGACGGGAAGTGCAGCTGATTCTGGCAGTGACATTAGAGGATCTTTGTATTCAGATTCCGGGAGAGCGGATCCATGTATCCGGTTGTCGCACTGTCACCGGAACCTTTTGCTTTGGGAAAAGAATACAAAGTATTACTGAATTCCAGATTATTGCATTAGGAGGGGCAGGATATGAGCAGATCGGCAGCAGGAGTGGATTATCGTCCGTTTCAGGTTTTTCAGAAATTAGTTCTTTCAAGATCGAGAGAACTTTATTATATCGGAGGAAGTGATGTGCTTCCGGCACCACTGGAGCCAAAAAGAGAAGCATATGTGATCAGCAGACTCAAAACAGACCAGGAGCAGGAAGCCAGATCCCTGCTGATTGAGCATAATCTCAGACTCGTCGTTTATATTGCAAGAAAATTCGATAACACAGGAGTTGGAGTGGAAGACCTGATCTCGATCGGGACGATCGGTCTGATCAAGGCTATCAATACATTCAACCCGGTAAAGAATATCAAACTGGCGACATATGCATCACGTTGTATTGAAAATGAGATTCTGATGTATCTGCGGCGAAACAGTAAGACGAGAATGGAAGTATCTATTGATGAACCATTGAATGTGGACTGGGATGGCAATGAACTGCTTCTTTCGGATATTCTTGGAACCGATGATGATGTGATCTCCAGGAAACTGGAGGATGAAGTGGAAATCACACTTCTGGGAAAAGCAATCAACAAACTGTCACCAAGAGAACAGACGATCATACGGCTGCGTTTTGGACTGAACAATGCCGACGGAAAAGAGAAGACGCAGAAAGAAGTCGCAGATCTTCTTGGAATCTCTCAGTCCTATATTTCCAGACTGGAGAAACGGATTATGAAACGTCTGAAAAAAGAAATCGTAAAGTATGAGTAAGGTAGTAAGAAGCCATACCGCTGCATATACATAGAAGGAATATGCAGCGAGGTGTGCATGCATGAAAAAATTCAGAAAATACAGAATGGAAATGGTCATGGCCTGTCTGCTGCTGGTAAGTTTTTACCTGCTGTCCAGACAGGCTGCTGTTGTTTCAGTACAGATGAATTTTCCGAAACTGATTCTTATAGATCCCGGACATGGGGAGGATGATCCTGGGATGATCGGTGCAGATGGACTGGAAGAGAAAGGAATCAATCTGGCGATATCACTTCTGCTGAAAAGTGAGCTTGAAACAAGGGGCTATTCTGTGGTAATGACAAGAGAAACAGATAAAGGACTTTATGATGCATCAGCAAATAATAAAAAAGCACAGGATATGCAGCGTCGCATAGCAATGATCGGCGAAAAGTCACCGGTGCTGTCGGTAAGTATTCACCAGAACAGCTATCAGCAGGATGCATCTGTGCATGGACCGCAGGTTTTTTATTATGAAAGTTCTGAAGAAGGAAAGAAGCTTGCAGAGGCAGTACAAAGCAGCCTGAATGAAAAGCTGGAAATAGACCGACCAAGAGAAATCAAGGGAAATACCAGTTATTATCTGCTCAAAAGAAGTCCCGGAACGCTTGTGATCGTAGAATGTGGTTTCCTGACCAATCCCGAAGAGGCCAGAAAATTGCAGACAGAATTGTATCAGCAAAGAGTAGCGGCTGCAGTGGCAGATGGAATTGATACATATCTGCATGTGGATAACCGGAAAAGTTACAGCTAAAAAGTGTAAATATTGTGAAAATCAGGAAGTTTGTTTGCTATATGAAAGTTCCTTTGTTATACTAAATCCGTATGAGCAGAGAAAAACGATTTTACAGGCTCTGGCAGGTATAAAGTGTAATATATTCTGTACGAGATTTAATGACGAGGTGGATAATGTTTGGTATCATATATATAGTACTGAGCCTGCTGGCTGGTAAAGAACTGGCAGAAATTCTTTTGTTTACAGGAAAAAACGCTCAGGAAGCAGGCAGCAGGAACGGACAGCACAAAGCTTTCTGCAATCAGATATGGGTTCTGGCGGCAGCCACTTTTGGAATGGGAACACTGGTATTTGGATGGACAACGTACATGATCTCCTGGGCGGCCAGCGAAGCAGGTGCTAAGAAACCACTGATCTATGGAAATACAGCTGTTCTGATCATAACGGCAGTTGTTCTGGTTTTGCTTTATTGGAAACGATATCGAAAAACAGGAACTGTATGGACCGTGGCAGACAGGAAGCTGATCAGTGACAGCAGGGCATTTCGAAAAGAGTGTATTTTATTTGGATTCCTGTTGGTATTTCTGACGTGGATCATGTTTTATGTTTTTTATATAAGAAATGGCGAACTGTACAGTGGGTTTTCCGTATACGGGGATTATGCACCACATACAGCGATGATGCGCTCTTTCTCAAAGGGCAATAACTTCCCGACAGAGTACCCGCATTTCGGAGGACAGGATGTCAAATATCATTTTATGTTTCAGTTTCTTGTCGGAAATCTGGAATTTCTCGGGATCAGACTGGATTTTGCATATAATATAGAAAGTGTTCTGGCGCTGCTGGGATTTCTGATGCTGCTTTACAGCATTGCAAAACGACTGACAGCAAGCCTGGCAGCCGGAATTCTGACATTGGTACTTTTTTTCTTCCGCAGTTCACTTTCATTTTTTCATTTTGTGACAGAACATCTACAGGCAAAAGACCTGTGGGCAACGCTGAGGGACAATACAACATTTATCGGATATACAACCAATGAAAACTGGGGATTATGGAATTTTAATGTATATCTGAATCAGAGGCATCTGGCATTTGGACTTCTGATTGTTTCTCTTGTCATCTGGTTATTTATGGACTGGCTGGATATCGGCTGTGCCGAGGAAGAAAAAGGCATTGTCTGGCTTCGTAACCGATTTTTTACAAAAAAGGCGTGGAAATGTATCTGCCCGGAAAATGCACTGATGGCAGGGATGTTCCTGGGATTGACATCGTTCTGGAATGGAGCAGCGGTGATCGGTGGCCTGCTGATCCTGCTGGGCTTTGCTGTTTTTTCAGACGGGAAGCTGGATTATCTGATCCTTGCAGCCACATCCGTGATCTTTTCGGTGCTTCAGACCAGGATCTTTATCTGGGGGGAAGCAGTAAGCCCTTCTCTTTACTGGGGATTTCTTTCCGATGATAAAACCCTGTGGGGAGTACTGTGGTACCTGATCCAGATGAGTGGGATTTTCTTTGTCGGCACAGTTGTGCTGGTGTTCTTGTTGAAAAAACGACAGCAGAGAGCGGCTCTTATAAGTTTCCTGTTTCCGGCTGCATTTGCATTTTTTGTATCGCTCACTCCAGATATTGCAGTGAATCATAAATATATTATGATCTCCTATGCATTTACCGCAATTTTCTGGGCATGGGCACTTATGCAACTGTTTCAGAAAAAGATACTTCACAGAATCGTAGCGGTACTACTTGCTGTCTGTCTGACCATTACCGGTATTTATGATTTTGTTGTGATCATACGAAATAATGGCCCAGGGCACAGAATCAGCGTGAACATGAACAGTGATCTGACAGACTGGCTGGAAGAACATCTGACGCATGAAGATCTGATCCTGACTCCGGAATACAGCATCAATGAGGTAACGATGTCGGGAGTCATGATGTATATGGGATGGCCATATTATGCGTGGTCGGCGGGATATGATACTTATTATCGCGCAGCACAGGCAAAGACTATTTACAGTACAATAAACAAAGAAGAACTGAAGAAACTTGTAAAGCAGGAAAAAATCACCTACATTCTGTATGAAGAAGGAATGGAATACGAACAGCAGTACTGCAGAGAAGAAACAATTGCCAGTGTATACAAGCTGGTATATGAAACAGAGGACGGGAGAATAAGAATTTATGAAACCTGATAAAATAAAAAAATTAATCATGATGATCATACCGGCAGCAGTATTAGTTGCATTGTCAGCATATCTGCTGCAGGGCGATGTATGGACTTTTTGGACCTGGTATCTTTTGGCACTGGTGCTGGGAGTGGCAGCTATGCCATTGACAGGAAGACTGTTTCGACGTTTTGATGATAAGGGATGGATTTTTTCAAAAGTAACCGCAATCGCGATCACCGGTTTTCTGACATGGTTTCTGGTAACTGTGAAGATATTGAAATTTACAGCAGTTACCTGCGTGGCGGTGACTGTTATCGGCACTGTTCTTTCTATATTATTATACCGAAAAGAACAGAAAGACGGATTCGAGTGTATTCCTTTTGCACATCTTAATCTGGTATATGCGGAAGAGCTTCTTTTCTTTGCATTCTTTCTTATGTGGACATATTTTGCAGGATTCCATCCGGCAGCTTATGGAACAGAGAAATTTATGGATTATGGTTTCATGGAAGCAATGATGCGAAGCAAAACACTTCCGGCAACAGATCTCTGGTATTCTGAGGGCAAGATCAATTACTATTATGGCGGACAGTATTTTGCAGTATTTCTGACAAAGCTGTCAGGCACGAAAGTAGAACTGACCTACAACCTGATGCGTACTTTTGTGGCAGGGCTTGCCTTTATTATGCCATTCTCACTCGTGCATCAGATGGTGAAAGACCGACTGGGCAGAAACATCAGCGGATGGAAGAAAAAGTTGCCGTCTGTAACAGGATTTCTGGCCGGAATCGCAGTTTCCGTGGCCGGAAATATGCACTATGTTGTTTATGCATGCGTGATTCCATGGATCCAGAAATTGAAAGGAGAGGAAGTCAGCAGTTACTGGTTCCCAGATGCGACCAGATATATCGGATTCAACCCGGATGTAGCTGACAAAACGATTCATGAATTTCCATGTTATTCCTTCGTACTTGGAGATCTGCATGCACATGTTGTGGATATCATGTTTGTTCTTTTGATCCTTGCATTGCTTTATGCCTGGATGAAAAAGGTAAGAACAACAAAGATCACACTCGAGAATACAGAGAAAAAAGAATTCTGGCGCAGACAGCTTCTGATGCCACAGCTTCTGGCAGCTGCAGCCCTTCTGGGAATGTTCCACTGGACAAACTATTGGGATTTTGTCATTTATTATACAGTGACCTGTGGAGTGATCCTGATCATGAATATTATCGGACAGGAAGGAAAGGTAAAATGGATCCTTGCCGTGACAGTGGCACAGGCAGCGGAGATCCTGATACTGGCAACACTGATCATCCTTCCGTTTACGATGCAGTTTGACAGCAGTAATATGGTACAGGGAGTCGCACTTGCCCAGCATCATTCCCTTCCGCATCAGCTTCTGGTGCTCTGGGGCCTGCCGACGATACTGACTGTATTGTTTATCATTTCTCTGCTTGTTGAGAAATTAAAATTGGCAGAAAACAGATCTCTGTATCGGCTTTTGAAATCAGTTACACTTCCGGATCTTTTTGCTGTGGTCATGGGACTCTGTGCGATCGGTCTGGTGCTGATTCCGGAACTCGTCTATGTACGTGATATTTATGAAAACGGAAATGCCCGTGCCAATACGATGTTTAAGCTGACCTATCAGGCATATATTATGTTTGGGATGACTATGATCTACGCAATCTTCCGTCTGCTGATTATAGGAAAGAATAAGATACTCAAAGCCCTGGCGGTGATCGGACTGATTCTCTTTGTATGGACCTGTGGTTATTTCGGAAACAGTGTACATGCCTGGTTCGGTGAAGTATGGAAACCGTCTGAATATAAAGGACTGAATGCAACTGCCTTTCTTGAGACCGATTTCTCGGAAGATGTCGGCGGAATCAAGTGGCTCAAAGAAAATGTCAAAGATGTAGAAGTGGTGCTTGAAGCAAACGGTGACAGTTATTCCGAATATGAACGTGTATCTGCCATGACCGGTCTCCCGACAATCATGGGATGGTATGTGCATGAGTGGCTGTGGCGAGGAGACCTTGCTGACATTAATGCCAAGATCGCAGATGTCGAGAACATTTATACTTCGACAGATGAAGCACATGTGAAGTCCCTGTTGGAAGAGTATGATATATCGTATATTTTTGTGGGATCGTGTGAACGAAAGAAGTACGGTGACCAGTTGAATAACGATATGCTGAAGAGTATAGGAGAAGTCGTTTATCAGGATGATGAGTGGCAGACCTATATCGTAAAAGTGAAATAAATGAGATGAAAAAAATATCGCAGAGTAGCATACTCTGCGACAAAAGAGCCCTGTGACTTGCATTTCTGCAAAGCCACAGGGCTCTTGACGATTTATTTGACGGTTATTAAATTTATTTCAATGCTTCAATTTCTGCTCTATCCAAACCATCGATACATTTCAGGATGCTGTCCACGGGAATACCATCCATGAGGAATTTCCTTGCGATAGATATTTTCTCGTCCAACAATTCCTGCTTCCTTTCTGCAGCTGCCTTCTGTAGAGCTCTCTCTTTATCTGCGCTTGCTCTCTGGAGAGCTTTCTTCTTATCTGCTTTTTCTTTTTTTATGGCTTCTTGTACGGCTTTCTGTTTTTCTTCTTCAAAGAGTCTTCCAACTTTCGTCATTTCTATCCACCTCTTTATTCTTTCTGAATCTTCTCTGCGAATCACCTTATCTGTAAACACGATCAGTCCTGATAATAAAAATCTTTGTATTTCAGGCGAATCGATCTTTTTCGCCATCTCAAAGCATCTTACTATACAGTCCTGCATTTCCTCTTTTGTTTTATGTACCAGCGGCAGGATGATAAACTGCATCTGTTCTTCATCCGACAGAATCTCTCCTGAGTGGATTTTTCTCTGGAAACGTGTTTCAATTTCCTGTGCATCCAGGTCGGAGAGGAATACTTCTTCTACCGTAAATTGCAGGCATCCCATGTCAACATCTGCCCTGGTGGTTCCCCTTCGGATGCTTCCAGTATAAATGACGATCATTCTTACTGGCTGGTTTTGTTTTTCACTTAATCCATACCTTTTTGTAGTCCGGGCAACGTAATTGAGATACTTGATCTTATCCGCGTAACTGTAGGTGCTCTCATAATCGACGATCACAGTCGTGCCATCTTTCAGCCGGAAGAGATTGTCCAGACGCATCTCATTTGCTTCCACTGCTGGAAGATTCGTAGGCAGGATTTCAACAATCTCCGGAATATCCATTCCGTATGCCCGAAAGGATTTGTTCCTCATACTTTCACCAAAGACTTTGGATATGATGTCTTTATTCTGGTATGCAACAGGATTTTTCACCTGACCGCTTGTCTTTATCTTTCGTTTTATCTGGCGTTCATTCTTTCTGTTAAGCTGATTTATAGAAAAACCTCCCTTCTTTGATTCCGTAGATATGTTGATACTCTGTTCGTACTTTTTAAAAGAATATTACGCCAGTTTGTTCTATATATTGATTATACAATCACTGCAACTGGACAGCAACATTCTTTTCTGATTTTATAACTTTTTCTGGGATTATCTGGCAGAAGCGCCGGATTAGATGTCTGGACATCACTTACTGATATCCGATATCAGAATTATAACAGTTCTTTCATACAAATTACAACCGTAATCGTTCGACAATTTATTCCATATTAATCGAAGCCCTGGGCTTGCATTTCTGCAAAAACACAGGACTTCTGACAATTTATCTAAAGGAAATTAATTCATTCATTTTATTCATATTTTGTTTTTTTAGATCAAAGGATGGATGTACATATCGATTCAAGGTGATATTGATGCTGGAATGACCGAGAATTTCGCTGAGTGTTTTGATATCGAATCCGAGTTCCACACATCTGGTAGCAAAAGTATGGCGCAATGCATGGAAATTTGTTTCTGGGATTTTACATCTCTGAAGAAGCTTTTTGAAATGATACTGATACGTACGGGGCTCTATATATTTCTCTGTGGAACCGGTCAGAAGATATCCTTTTTGAGGAAGCTCACTGTTTTTTATGATCTGCAATAATTGATTTGGAATTGGAATGGTTCGGATAGAAGATGGTGTCTTTGGCGTTGCTATGATAAGCATTGTTTTCTTTCCATTATGTTCTTTTTGAACTCTCTGTATCGTTTTGTCTATATAAATAGAACCTTCCGTCAGAGAAATATCTTCCCATGTGAGTGCACAGATTTCTCCCAGACGGATTCCGGTATACATACATATGAGAATTCCAAGATTCCGGTATGTAAGATGCAGGCATAAATAAGAGGATAAGATTTTTTGATTCCGTTCACTTAAGATTACCAGTTTCTTCACCAGAGGCCGGCATTCAAAACGAAGAGGCGGCAAATATTGCAGATATTTTTTTGTATTTGCATAGACCAGAATGGATTTCATTACCGAAAGAATATCCAGTGTTGTTTTGGGCGCTAAGAGAGTTCCTTTTGGTGTTACTTTCAGAAGCAGTTTTTTATAAAATTCTTCGAGGCGTTGCACGGAAATGCTTTGCATTGTCTGCTCATGGAAAAATGGAAGCAGGTGCAGATTTATGATATTGGTATATTTGGCTACGGAAGATTCTTTTAGCAGCGGTGTCTTGTAGGTGATCCATTCCTTCACCACTTCTGAAAATGTGCGTACGATAATATCAGCAGTGCCAGACTCCGCAGGAATAGTTATTTCCTGTTTGATTTTGTTAAGCTTGATTTTTACCTCTGTGTAGCTTCTGGCATAGACATAACCATATTTGATCTTGCCATTTGCGTCTCTGTATTTGCGGAAACGTCCCTCCCAGCGACCATCTTTTCTTTTGTAAATGTTTTCTCCTTTTCTTGGCATAATTTGTGCTCCTTTCACTAGACCATAATTTTGACGGCTAATGATATTGTAATTGCTCATTTTGATTATGAATAACACTTCTTATGCCCTGTAATATCGAAAAAACGAAAAGAATTTCGTACTATATAGATATTTTATTCCATATTTTTGCATCTTTACATAATATTTTTTATGTGCTAGAATGTATGCGATTAAAAAAACGTCGCAGAGTATGCTACTCTGTGAAAAAATTGAGGTGTTCCCGTGGAGAAACCACAGTATTACTCCATCACAGTTAAAAAGATGAACATCCTGACCAGACATTCCGACTGGTTAGTAAAAACACAGGATCTGTATAACCAGATACTGGAATTCTACTACAACCTGTATCTCGATACATTTGAGGATGGAAGACCAGGTTCCATGGAAGCACTCCGCACACTGGAAAAGCTGACAATCCCAGGCAGAGACCGACAGCCCGTGCAGTACCCACTGCCATGGCAAAAGGTTCCCCTGTATTTCAGGCGAGCTGCGATCAACAGTGCAATTGCCGCAGCCAGCAGTTACCTCTCCAGAGAAAAACAGAAGATCCGTTCCACTTCTTTCACAGAATCCGTTACCTGTTATAAAGGCATGTATCGTGATTTTGAAGGAAATGCGATCACACTGAAAGTCTGGACTGGAGAAAAATGGCTCTGGAATCGCATCAAGCTCCGTGGCAATACCATACCGGAAGAAGGGCAGATGATGTCACCTTCTATCGTCCTGAAAAAGACAGGCCCTGAGCTGCACATCCCGTGGAAAACTTTTGTAAAAGACGGCAGAACTGCCAAAGAACGAATGGCAGCAGGTGAAAAAATCTGTGCCGTAACGTTTACCAATCAGGATGCACTCACAGTCTGCTGCGTGCTGAATTCTGACGGCGCAAAAGAAAACGTCTTTTTTGTAAGAGGAGGAGCTGAGTATGCCCACCGATGCAGGCAGGTTACTGACAAAATCAAAAAATCCGAAGCATCAGGAAGCAGTGGCAGCAGCGCAATCCCCAATTCACGCTACTGGATGAAATTAAAAAATTTCAACGATTTTTATTCTCATAGCATAAGTAGACAAGTTATAAATTACACAATTAAGCAAGGTGCAAAGATTATCGTTCTTCCAGAATATGAGAAAGAATACAGCAGAATCCTGATGTCAAAAGCAGGAAACTTCTCACCGATACATCTCAGCACCGCCATTCGCGAAAAGATAAAGTACAAAGCCTGGCAGGAAGGACTTGTTGTACTGGAACTACAGCAGCATAACATCAGTTCCACATGTGCAGCCTGTGGAGCCTCCTTACATAAAAAAGGACAGAACTTTGTCTGCAAGAATGGGCATCAGGGAAATTACTACCTGAATGCATCCTGGAATCTCGGATTAAAATGCATCCGCGGATTTCAGCCAAAAGAGCCGAGAACAAGCGACTAAAACGCTGTTTTCATAGATACAGGAAACTGTAAACAGGATTTTATCTACAGGATAAAGTCTTTGGGTGGAGCACCGCCCACCGGAGTCCACCGTGGAGCCCGGAAAGAATGTGATCATTCGATCACGAATGTGCTCGAAGTTATTGAACAAATAAATTGTGACTGGAAACAAGGTTTTAAGTAAATAACAGGGAATGAAGATGAAGAAGAAAAATAAAAGCTAAAAATGAATAAGTGTATTCAGCCTGCTTACTCAGGGAGTGAAGCGGGCTATTAGTGTGTGAAAAAGAATGGGAGAAATAAACAATTAAGAGAAAAATGAAGAATAATAATTTAAAGAACATTCGATGGATGTTAGTTCTGTATGATGCGGCAGTCTTTATACTAGTATCGATTTTGATGTTTGTATTTTATGAAGGAAATAACAAGCTCTCATACATAGGAATTGTTCAACAATCTATGTTAGCGCTTGTATGTGTGTTTGGCAGCAGGTTGGTTGGTAATGTATATGGACAGATTTGGAGATATGGAGGCATTCAGTGCTATATAAGACTTCTTTGTACTGATGCGATTGCTTTTCTGGTTTACATGGGATTTGAACTGTTATTACCGATTGAGAAGATTACTTTCCCAAGAATGTTGTGCCTAAGTTGTTTAAATCTGCTTGGTGCATTGTCACTTCGCATGGCTTACCGCTATGCATATAAATGTGGTAATCAGGAGACTTTGGTTGGTCGGTTTCTTTCTTGGATATTATACACAGTTTCTGGAGTTTCAGCAGCAAATAATAAAGAATCGCAAAAGATCAAGATTGCCATTATTGGTGCAGGACGGGTAGGAGTCAGCTTTGCAGAGGAATTGCTGAATAATGAAGAAGCTGCCTACATACCAAGATGCTTTATTGATAATGATGTCGATAAGGTAGGGCGTGAAATTCAGGGGATTCCTGTATGGTCTGAGGATAAAGCAACATTTAGAAGGCTTAGTGAGTTAGAAGTTCAGGAAATTGTGTTTGCGATTCCTTCCATGGATGTAGAAAAGAAAAAAACGCTTTATGAATATTACAAAAACGCAGGATATAAATTAAAGGTTTATGACTATCCAATTGTTTATGCAGCAGGTGGTAAGAGACATCTGAGAGAGTTTGATACTGAGGATCTTCTGTTCAGAAAACCTTTGGTTGTAGCAGATGAACGTACCAATGACTATTACAAGGATAAGGTGATATTGATTACGGGAGGCGGCGGTTCCATTGGTTCTGAACTTTGCAGACAGCTTGCGAAGATGTCGCCAAAGAAGATTGTAATTTTGGATATATATGAAAATGGAGCATACGATGTACAGCAGGAATTAAAGATTGCATATGGCAGTGAGTTGAACCTACAAATTGAGATTTGCTCTATTACTCATAAAAAAGCGCTTGAAAAAGTCTTTGAGAAACATCATCCACAAATTGTCATAAATGCTGCTGCACATAAGCATGTTCCGTTGATGGAGCATAATTGTGTAGAAGCAATATACAACAACATATTTGGAACACGAAATCTAGTTGAATTGTGTGAAAAATATGAAGCAGAACGTTTCATGATGGTTTCCACAGATAAAGCAGTAAATCCTACAAATGTAATGGGAGCCACTAAGCGTATGTGCGAAATGATCGTACAGAGTGCAAGCACACATGGAAAGGTAAAGTACAGCGCAACAAGATTCGGAAATGTACTTGGAAGTGCTGGCTCTGTTATTCCGCTGTTCCGAAGACAGATTGCAAACGGTGGACCGGTCACTGTTACTGATAAGAGAATCATCCGTTATTTCATGACAATTCCGGAGGCATCCCAGTTGGTACTGCAGAGTGGAGCAATGGCAAAGAACGGTGAGCTGTTTGTACTTGATATGGGAAAACCTGTGAAGATTTATGACCTGGCTGAGAATATGATCCGTCTGTCTGGCGTACATGGAGTGCAGATTATTGAAACGGGATTAAGACCAGGAGAAAAACTTTATGAGGAACTGCTGGTTAAAACAGAAGAACTGGATAAGACTGAAAACAGCATGATCTTCATTGAGAGAGATACTGCACTGAGTGAAGAAGAAATCAGCAGACGTCTTGCCCTGTTGCAGGATGCCTGTGATACCGGTGATGATGACATGGCACGTGAAGCATTGAGAAAGGCTGTGCCAACGTTCAGGAAACCGGAAGAAGTTAACAGGGAAGCTGATTTGAAAGAAAAGGTTGAGGAAAAAGGTAATTACAAACTGAAAAAATCTGGCTACAAAATTGCAGCCTTATAAAAGGAGAAAATGATGTTTAAGAAAAATGATACGTTTGAGAAATTTCCGTCAAAGGTTTGGCTTAGCAGTCCGACTATGTATCCGGACAGCATGAAATACGTTATGGAAGCTTATGAGACAAACTGGATGTCAACAGTTGGTGCAAATATCAATGAAGTAGAACACCAGACTTGTGAAAAGGTTGGATGTAAATATGCAGTAGCATTATCAGCAGGTACCGCTGCATTACATATGGCTGTGAAATTGGCAGGCGAAAAAATATATGGTAAATCCGAGACTGGAAAAGGTGCTCTTTACAACCACAAAGTTTTCTGTTCCGACATGACATTTGATGCAACAGTAAACCCAGTGGTTTACGAAGGTGGTATCCCGGTATTTATTGATACGGAATATGATACCTGGAACATGGATTCGGCAGCACTGGAAAAAGCTTTTGAACTTTATCCGGAGGTAAAAGTAGTTGTCGTTGCACATCTCTACGGAACACCGGGCAAAGTAGAAGAGTTGAAAGCAATCTGCGACAGACATGGAGCTGTGATTGTTGAAGATGCTGCAGAATCCCTTGGTGCCACTTATAAGGGAGTACAGACAGGAACATTCGGAACATTTAATGCAATTTCTTTCAATGGAAATAAGATCATTACCGGTTCATCAGGCGGTATGTTCCTGACAGATGATGAAGAAGCAGCCAATAAGGTTCGTAAATGGTCTACCCAGGCAAGGGAGAATGCACCATGGTATCAGCATGAAGAACTGGGTTACAACTATCGTATGAGTAATGTGATTGCCGGTGTTGTAAGAAATCAGTATCCGCATTTGGAAGAGCATATTGCGGCGAAGAAAGCAATTTATGAAAGATACAAAGAGGGACTGAAAGGTCTGCCGGTCAGCATGAACCCATTTGATGGGGAAAACAGTGAGCCAAACTTCTGGTTGTCCTGCATGATTATTGATAGAGATGCCATGTGCAAACAGGTAAGAGGAGAACAGGAGCCATTATATGTGCCTGAAACTGGTAAAAGCTGTCCGACAGAGATTTTGGATGCAATAGCAGGAATCAATGCAGAAGGACGTCCCATCTGGAAACCAATGCATATGCAGCCAATTTACCGTATGAACGGATTTGTGACAAGAGAAGGAAATGGACGTGCAAAAACCAACGCCTATATTTCCGGAGGGGCTGTGGGAAAAGATGACAGACCGCTGGATGTGGGAATGGACATCTTCCATAGAGGATTATGCCTGCCAAGTGATAACAAAATGACACCAGAGCAGCAGGACAGAATTATTGAAGTTATAAGAGCATGTTTTGAATAGTTTGAAAAATAAGTAGAGAGTGAGGAAGAATATCATGGGAAAAACGATACTAGTTACAGGCATTGGAGGACTTACACCACGTTCTATAACTGGAATTATCAGAGAAAATCA
>ENA-OWPB01002063-OWPB01002063.1-human-gut-metagenome-genome-assembly--contig:-NODE-2063-length-15173-cov-3.988557_pt1 | contig 15173 bp, 30 predicted proteins | sample MGYA00248260_ERZ651838 | MGnify/ENA primary metagenome ERZ651838 (study PRJEB26924, sample SAMEA4378304) | human gut metagenome | biome: human gut; feature: human-associated habitat; material: faeces...
CGAAGTGGGGAACCGGAATACGAACCGATTTATACGGTTGCAGATGCAGATGCGGCGACCAAGCTTCTGGCACCTGTGGATTACGGTCAGAAGATTACATTGTGTGACGGAATAGAAGTCAGATTTAATGATGTAGGGCATCTTCTGGGATCCGCAAGTATTGAAGTGTGGGTAACAGAAGGAGAAGTTTCTAAAAAGATCGTATTTTCCGGAGATGTGGGTAACAAGAATCAACCGATCATCAAAGATCCGCAGCTGGTAAAAGAAGCAGATTATGTAGTGATTGAATCTACATATGGAGACCGGACACATGGAGAGGATATTCCGGATTATGTCGGCGAATTTACAAGAATTTTACGGGAAACATTCCAAAAAGGAGGCAATGTAGTAATCCCATCGTTTGCGGTAGGACGTACGCAGGAAATCCTGTATTTTATCAGAGAGATAAAAGAAAAGAATCTGCTTCCGGAATTCCCGGGATTTGAAGTGTATGTAGACAGTCCGCTGGCAATTGAAGCGACCAATGTGTTTAATAAAAATGTCAAAGGATGCTTTGATGAAGACGCAATGGCGCTTGTCAATCAGGGAATTAACCCACTGTTGTTCCAGGGACTCAAGACAACGATTACCAGTGATGAATCCAGACAGATTAATTTTGATACGAAACCTAAAGTAATCCTGTCTGCATCCGGTATGTGTGAGGCCGGACGTATCAGGCATCACTTGAAACATAATCTGTGGCGGCCGGAATGTACCATCTGTTTTGTTGGATATCAGGCAGTGGGAACGCTTGGAAGAAAGCTGATCGAAGGTGCACAGAGTGTGAAATTATTTGGTGAGAACATCACGGTCAACGCAAAGATAGAAGTGTTAAGGGGAATCAGCGGACATGCAGATATGAATGGACTGTTAGACTGGCTCGCAGGATTTGAAAAGGTACCGGACCGTGTGATGGTTGTACATGGTGAGGATACAGTGACGGATCATTTTGCTGCGCTTGTAGAAGAGCAATTTGGCTGCCCGGCATTTGCACCGTATTCCGGAGGTTCCGTAGATCTTGCGACAAATGAGATCATTACCATTGGTCAGAAGATTCCGAAGAAGGCAGAAGAAAAGCCGAATAAGATTAAAAGTGCATCTGCATTTAACCGTCTGGTGGCAGCAGCCAAACGTCTGTTAAATGTAGTATATAAGAACGAAGGAATTGCCAATAAAGATATGGCAAAATTTGAAACACAGATCCAAAATCTGGCAGACAAATGGGACAGATAACCGACGTCAGACCGGATGTCAAGGAGTAAAAGTTTTTTTAATTTCATAAGAATCCGCATAAGCCTGTGCGATATGGAGAATCATTTTACTAGAAACTGATAGAGAAGATTCTGACAGGAGGTTCGCAATGGCACAGGGAAAAGTAGAAATATGTGGTGTGAATACAGCAAAGCTTCCGATCCTGAATGAAAAGGAGAAGGAAGCTTTGTTTGTGCGTATTAAAGCGGGAGATCAGGAAGCGAAAGAAGAATATATCAAAGGTAATCTAAGACTTGTCTTAAGTGTAATAAGGAGGTTCAGTGCAAGTGGAGAGAATCCGGATGATCTGTTCCAGATTGGCTGTATTGGCCTTATTAAAGCAATCAATAATTTTAATACAGAATTAGAGGTAAAATTTTCCACTTATGCAGTACCAACAGCGGTAGGAAGTGGAGAAAAGGAAGAAAAGACCAAGATTCTATTATATGATTAAGAAAATAAAGACGGGAGCCGGAAATATAAATATATAGATTAAGAGAAAAAGATTTTGGAAATAATTGAAATCTTTTATTTTTTTACTTGACTAGTGGACACCACTGTGCTATAATAAAGACAGTTAAGAGAGGAACATATTATAGGAGGTAAGAACATGACAACAGGATATGTAAAAGTAAAAGAATGGGTTATTGATAAAATGCAAAACACCGCTGAAAGATATAACACATATATTGATATCTATAGCAGAGACGAAAATGGAATGGTCTCATCAGAGAATGGATATGTTGTCGTAAAAGTTATTGAGGTACTGAAAGAAAGTGAAAAGGCAGTAGAAGTTGTCCTTTCGACTGGTGATGTGGTAGGAAGTTATAAGGGATGGAAAGCATGGATCCCAAAATCAGCGATAGCATAAATAAGGAGAAAAATAATGGAGAAAGTAAGCAGAAACGTAATGATAAACAAAGCCGGGGGAACATCTGGCAAGAATACAAAGAACTACCGTATTTCTATTCCGGTAGGAATGATAAAGGCACTGGGCGTTACGGAAGAGGATAGAAGTGTTGTCTTAGAAGAAAAAGACGGTGTGATAACTATTAAGAAAAATAAATAAAAACTATTGACTAGTGGACACCACTATGCTATAATAAAGACAGTTAAAAAAACAGAGAACATTACAGGAGGTAAAGAAAGATGATGAAAGTTGAAATATTTAATGGAGCAGAATTAGAGGTTGGAGAAGAAATCAGATTTGCAGATTTATGGCAGACAGAAGACGGAGACGTAGAGGAACTTCTCGAAAGCGAATGCGTACACGTTGCAAACGGAGAAGATGACGAACCAATCATTGCAGATTTCGAAATCGTAGCAGAAGACGAAGAAAATCCAGTTAACACACTTGTAAAAATCACAGGCATAAGATAATATAAAGATATGATAAACCGTAACATGAGATGTATAGATACACAGACAGGCTATCTATACATCTTTTTATATTTAGGAGGACAATAAGATGAATAGTATTATACAAGAAGGTTATGACATTAATCAAAATGGAGATTGCAAAATTGAGTACTTGCCAGAAGTGGAAGTCGGGGAAGAAGTAGAGATTAATGATATATGGGATGGAAATGGTGATGATCCAACTGATGCCGGATCAGTAAGCTATAAGATATCGGATTGTGGAGTAGACGGAGAGTCGAACTGCCCGGTATGGATTAACTACAGCTTCGAAGTGGTGGAGAAGAAAGAGAACCCATTAGATACAATTGTAAGAATTACAGAAATTGAATTATTGTAGAGGTAGAAAAATGAGAGAAGCAATAGAATACATAGGAATTGATAACTTGGAAGATAGAGCGGTACAGGAGCATTACCCGGCACCAGCTATATACATCTATGTGAACACAAACGGGAAAGATGCAAAAATAATAAGGAATGAGAAAAGAGTAGAATTTAACAGCAAATACAAGATGATGGACTACTATTCGGGATTGGTATCCATGCAGAAACCGATAAAAAGCAAACTTATACTTAGCAACAACTGGATGTCGTTCTTCTGTCGGAACGTCGAAAAATTAAAAAATTCTGAAATTGATGAATATTTCGAAAGAACGGGACTCCCGGAAAAATACAACTGGTATAAGGAATACATAAAAGATAATATTAGAAATATAAAGAAGACAAAGAAAGACGTGGTAAAGTTTTTCTTGCTTGAAGAACCAGAGCTATACAGGAAATATGGCTTGGAGAATTGGACGGAAAAATCTATAAGCGAGAAGAACATACCAAAAGAACAAAAAGGAAAGGGATATCCTATTGGCTGCACATATAATGTAAAAAAGCCTTATACTTTTAGCAGAATGTATCTTGTGGAAAAAGAAGAGGGGCTGCAAATAAAATTCTTTTATGATATTTTAAAGGGATTAAAATGCAGAGGGTACAGCATGCTTGTAGTGGCAGATGGTATATTTTTGCCATTAAGAAACGGAGAGACACCGAATATAAAGATAAAAGGTGGAATAATACTTGCGTTTGGGATAAAAAATGGTGTGGCATATATAGAGCATATGGATACGATCACAAATTATAGTCCAAACTTATAAAAAGTTGAAAAAATGTACATTTTATGGTAAAATATAAGTATCAAAACTAAATAACGGGGACAATGAAATAGCACTTCTGACGGTAAGATGTAATTATCGTGGGAGGTGCTATTTTGTGTATAAAGAAAATATGAATTATGAGAATCAGCAACGAATGATATTCGACATTGTAAATGAGTTCGGAATACAAGAGATACAACCTACAAAGTATGAACAGTGCGAGTTTATCGGATTCAACCAAGCTAAGACATGCAAAGACAGAGCCGGGAAAGGCGTGCATTTCTTTCTTGACGATTACCAATTTCAAAGATTATGGAACAGACCAGATACTTACATAAACATGCTTTCGCAGTTCCGATTTGTCATGTCACCAGATTTCAGCACTTATACTGATTTTCCAAAAGCATTACAGATTTACAACCACTTCCGCAAACACTGGATAGGTGCATATATGCAGATGTACGGTATTGACGTGATACCTACCATTAGTTGGAGTGACAGAAAATCGTTTGAGTGGTGTTTTGACGGGGAGCCGGTAGGCGGTGCGGTAGCAGTATCCAGTGTCGGAGTGATGAACAGCAAGGAGCGGAAAACACTGTTCGTGGACGGATATAATGAGATGTTGAGAAGATTGAAACCCGAGACAGTACTATTTTACGGACAGGTTCCGGAAGAATGTACAGGAAACATTGTAAAGATTAAGTCGTTCGGTGAAGAACTGACGGAAAGGAAAAGAGGTAAATAAAATGGGGGGGGCGTGGAAGTGCAAGCAATATTGCCCGTTATACACCAAAGCAAAAAGTCTTGGTTGATAGATTAAAGAGAATGGCAAAAGAATACGGGTATGAAGATGTAAAAATCACGATTGGTAAAGATGGTGCTGTGAATTATGAATATACAGAGAAAAGAAGAGTAACCGAAGTACATGTAGGAAAGATGATAGACCCATCTAAGGACAAGATATACGAAAGAACCACGAAACAATCCGGAAAGATAATGCCGGATGGATTAAGGAAAAAGAATAAAGCAGAAGTGACAGATAAATTCATAAAGATAAGAGGAAAGCGGTGATCGAATGGGCGGTAGAGGTAGTGCAAGTAATTTGAAAAATACGAAAGCCAATATAATAGCCTTTCCTGTGAAGAATTCTACTAAAAAAACGGGCTATTGGAATTATCCAGGAATGAGTGAAAGGACAGAACAACTTAAAGATGCGGTTGAAAAAGCGAATACAAGAGCGAAAGTAAGCAGTGCATACAGAGGGTTGAAAGGACATGAATCTAATCTGATAGCGAATATTAATAATCCGAAAGAGGATGGTGACAAGAAAGTGTTAATGACGGAACTCAGAAAGACAAGACAGCTTTTGCGAAAATTAACAGACAAAAAGATTTTGTGATGATGGAAATGTATGGTTTAATGCTGGGAGGTAGATAGCATGGCAAATCTAAATAGCATTGCCAAGAAGTTACAGAAAGCAATACTACAAAAAGGATTAGTTATTAAGATGGGGACAAGCCAGTTTTATTCTGTGGAGCAAAATAGACTTATCACCATGTACATCCTATCTACCAGAGTATTAGAGCGAAAGAAAAACGGGGAATGGAAATATTATGATTATGAAATTATCCGAACAGCATCACAGATAGAGATTGTAAATTGTTTGAATGATATATGGAGGGCGGTGAAAGAATGATTGAGACTTATGCGGAAAAAACAGAAAACATGATTAAAGAAGAAATGCAGAAGAAACTCAGTGACATGATTGCAAAGAATGAAAAGCTGAAAGAAAAGAATGAGTATCTGCAAAAAGAGGTAGAAGACGCAAAGGCTGTCGAAAAACGGGCACTGTGCGAAGTACAGGAACTTATTGAAAAGAATAAGAGACTGGTAGAAGAACACAACAGACAGAACGGAACAATACAGGCACTTAACATTGCACTGGATGTCATTACAGACAGATACAGCAATCTCAGAAAGAGACTGTGTAGAACAGGCAAGGGCGGTGAGTAGTATGGATGGATATATGGAAGAGGGTGGGTAGATGCCGAAAGGAAAAGAACCTACTCCGAAGCAGAAAGCGTTTGCTGATGAATTCTTAAAGTGCGGGAATCAGACAGAAGCTGCAAAGAGAGCCGGATATAGTGAGAAGACGGCGAGACAAGCCGGAGCGGAGAATATGAAAAAACCTGTCGTTTTGGAATATATACAGAAACGACAGAAGCAAATAGAGAACGCACGTATCGCAGATATCACGGAGGTTATGCAGTATCTTACATCTGTCATGCGTGGAGAGATTAAAGACCAATTCGATCTCGAAGCTCCATTATCCGAACGCACAAGGTGTGCACAAGAATTACTCAAGCGCAATATGGACGATAGACGAATGAATATCGAACTTGCCAAATTAGAAGCACAATACAAAGATTCTACACCAGAGGAAGAAAGCACTGATAACTTCTTGGATGCCTTAAATGCAACAGCGAGCGAGGTATGGACGGATGAGTAGCATTGAGAACAGAATACATAACATCCGGCAAAGCATTATGAAGCATGCAGTTGCCATGAAAGAAAAGGCTAAGAAGCAAGGATTTGAGTTCAAGCCTTTTTCTGTTAAACAGAAGAAAGTACTTACCTGGTGGTGTGAATCCAGTTCTGTAAAGAACAAAGAGGGAATCATAGCTGACGGAGCTATCCGAAGCGGTAAGACACTGTGTATGTCACTATCTTATGTTCTATGGGCGATGAGTACATTCAATCAACAGAATTTCGGAATGGCCGGAAAGACTAGCTGTATTTGTTTACAAATAATTATGTACGTACAATGATATAGTTAATCCGAACGGCTGTTGAGTCTGAGAACATTTTTGAGTATGTAGCATACCATTTGTTACTAAGATACGATGTTCCATCAAGGTGTATTGATCGAGTTGCGTTAGAATCCGCATCGAAAAAAACAACTGTGGTATTTTCGTTTGTAGAACCGGACGTTCCGAACATTTTATTGACATCATCATCGGTAAACACAGCTACAGAATCATTGTTAGCAGCTAGTGTTTTTATTATGGATCCATCCTTAATATTCGGTATATTTTTATTTAATTCAAAAAAATACGGGAACGATATTTTTCTGAACTTTTTCCATAATTATAGTATCTTATAGAAAGGAAAATAAGTAATTATGAAAAAAATGAGTGAAGAAACCATTTGCGAAGTAGTCAAAAGCTGTGCCTGCGGTTACACTGTAGACGAATTGGCAGAACACTACGGCATGGAAAAAACAGATGCAGAAAAGTTTGTGAAAGATCATGCATCAGAGATTACAGAAACGAAAGAACACTTAAAACAGGAGGGATATATTGAATAGGATAGTCGATGTTTCTGAGCACAACAGGAACATCGACTGGGCGAAAGTAAAAGCATCCGGCATTGTAGGTGCTATCATCAGATGCGGATATGGACAAGATCAGACAGGACAGGATGATAAAAAATGGCTGAGAAATGTATCTGAATGTGAACGTCTTGGCATCCCTTACGGTGTGTACCTGTATTCTTACGCAAAGACTACAAGTGCGGTACGGGGAGAAATCAACCACGCATTAAGACTTCTGAAAGGACATTCCCCGGCATGGCCTGTATATTTCGACAGTGAACAGCCGGGAACACAGGGCGTTGCGAGAGCCAACGCAAAAGCATTTTGTGACGCAATGGTGGCACATGGATATAAAGCCGGAATCTATGCATCTACATCTTGGTATAAGAACTATATCGGTCAGACATGGGGATATTCTCTGTGGATTGCATCTTACGGCTCTAAGTCTGCCGGAGTAGACGGAATTGATATGTGGCAGTACACATCGAAAGGCTCTATTCCTGGAATCCCTGGAAATGTAGATGTAAACTATGTCTATAAGAATTTTGGCGGTACGGTAACTCCGGTACAGAAACCGACTGTAGCACCGGCACCTAAACCGGTAGATGAATCTTGGAAAGGTGACAAGCGGTATTATCTTAACAATTCCCGTGTTGGAGAATGGCAGAAAGCCATGAACAAAGGGTTTGATACTAACGCACTGTCTGTTGATGACAAATTCGGTGTCGGCTCACAGAATTTTGCTAAAAAACACATCTTATGGTCGGGGCAGACGCACAACTGTATCACGGCTATTAGATGGCTTAGACGTACCCTCAGAGACGTATATGGCTTTACGAAGTTGTCTTATAATGAGGGGTGGACAGACTACCTCGGGAAGTGTGTAGAAGTATTCCAGAGGAACAGAGGACTTACACCAGATAGAAAAGTAGGACTTATCACGACCTACTGGCTCTTATCCGGCATCGTGAAATAAAATTAAGAGCAAATATTCTTTACATACAATACCAAAAATCCCACTACTGTTTTCTCGCCAGTAGTGGGATTTTGAATCATTTATTAATTACATATTTTATATCTTTTGTTGACCAGAAATCTGGCGCAACATTAATTTCGAAACTATTAAAATCTGTAGGTACTTGATATACGATGATTCCATTCATTTTCTTTCCGGAAGCAACTGATCCGTCTAATTGCGTTTTCCCCTCTGCTTCTGGTGCTTGCTGTCCGAGAATGTCTTGATTCAACGAATAATCATCACAATAAGCTTCAAAGTTCGCTGCAGAACTAATATTGATATCTTTGGATGAATTGTTCTCGATGTTAAATTCAAGTATCAAAAACTCTTTTCCATCATCCGGTTTCACATATTCACTTCCGGCTGATTCTGTGGAGCTTATCAATGTTACATTAACGTCTTTAAGAGATACTGTTTCACCGACCTGAAATTCTTTTTTCTCATCCACTGTTCCCGATTGAGAACTTTCATCGTTTTTACCAGAAGAAGAGCTTACTTTTTTAGGTTCACTTTTGTCTCCTCCTGCCAACGACCCTATAGCTCCAATTACTACGAATACTCCGAACACTATAAGTATAGTTTTGAGACATCCACCTTTTTTCTTTTTCACTTTAATTCCTCCCTCATTATATAGTATGCTATGATTATATTCTATTAAGTATTTTTCTTTTCTTTTCTTCGAATTCTTGCTTATTAATTGCTCCACAGTCAAGAAGTTCTTTTAATGCTTTTAGCTGATTTAGATCATTTGCAACTTCTGCGGTAGATTCTGGTTTGTCGCTTATCTTTTTGTTTAGAAAATCCATAAATTCTTTATATCTTTTTTTGTAATCTTTTCCTATAACCGAAAGAAGTAAAGAATTTGGATCATTTTTAACAGTATTCTTCCAGCCTTTGCCCATCCATTTTATTTGCTTGGCCTGTTCTCCCGGAATTATAAATTGTATATATCCAGGCCCCCACCAAACACTTGGTTCTTTGCATGTTATACCGCTAATGTTTTGATAATAGAATTTTCTCCCTTGTTTTCGAGAATCTGTTACATACATAGGAATAATCTCTACATATTCATCACAAGCAACAAGTTTCCCGAAAAAGCTATCTAATTCCAAGACCTTTTTATTCTGCATATAAGTACCTCCGCATACATAGTATGCTATCTTCTTAATACCGCAATCACAACTCCAAACCTTACCCATTGTTCCATGTCTTCAAAACTATTTGGATCAACTTCTATGACATCACCGAAGCCGTTGATCGGGACTAACTTTATCTTACCTCTCTGCACATACCGCCTTATATACGCACGTCCTGTTTCTTTATGTATAATAATCACGGTATCACCGTTTCTTGGCACTCTTTTGGATATGCAGATGATATCACCCTTTACATATACAGGGAGCAAGTGGTTGCTCGTTATCTTTATGCCACAATGTAATGTCTCACCGTACTTTTTTATGTATTCCGGGCAGTATATCCGTTCTTCGTGTGAAGAATCCAATATCATACCGTCAGCCATCTCACCAGTGAGGCATAGAACATCCAACATGTTTTCGGGATCTGTTTCCAACACTTTCATAGAGATTTCATAGTCCATCTTACCAAGAATATACGCACATTGTCTGTCGGTCAATTGCCTGTACTTTCCCAATACCTCGTATTCCTTAGAAGAATACCCTAAGAGATCAGGGATAGATTTATGAGTTAGTTCCGACAACCTTAGTGCTAAGAAAACGTCAAGATTATTAGTCTTCCGTGAAACGATGTTTTTGTATGTGGACACAGACACACCCAGCATCTTAGAAAAGAGAACTTGCGTAAAATCAAGGTTTTTCCGCTCTTCTTCGATGTTATGTGCGAAGTTATCCAACATTTCATTTTTCGTTAGCATTATGTCACATCCTGTCGAAAAGGCTAATATCTTGGCTATTTTTATATTAAAAATATGATATTTTGGCCAACATCTTGACTATAGTTTCGAGTTATAATCTATGTAGGTATTACAATGTATTATTATAAAACAAAAATGGCACTTGTCAAGCCATTGATAGGAGGTAATCTAATGGGAAAGGACGAAATGAACAGCAAGAGCAACAAAACATGGACGGATACTTATGAAAGCGAAATCAAGCGGATGATAAAAGGCATCCGTGACCCCCGCCTAATGCGGTACATCTATCTTATAGTAAAAGATGCTATCAGCGAAAACATTGACAGATAACAAACATATGTTCTATAATGTAAGCAATCGCTACTGGAATGACGTGTCGGATATTGGAGGGATTTATGTGGACGAAGAAAAACGCAAAGAAGAACTTGTTAAAATGATAGAAAGCATAAAAGATGCAGATACAATCAAGTATCTGCATACATTCATAAAAACTTTTTTGGAAGAGTGGGGTTAATCCTCGCTCTTTCTTTTTAACATTGAATCGACCATATCAATAATAATTTTTCTGTCTCTTTCGGTTAGAAGAGCTATCTTTTTTAGAAGTTTAGCGTCTTGCTCTGCTAAACTTTCTGGCGGTGCGTCCATTTTTTTCATTGGTACATCAAACCCCATAAGCCATAACGGCTCAACTTTTAGCACCTTTGCCATTTTCCCACTACTTATGTTCGATGGCGCATGCATACCGCTTAAATATTGGCTGATAGAAGCTTTTGAGACTTCACTTTTCTCGGCTAATTCCTGTGGTATCATATTATTGTTATCCAAGGCTTTTTTTAGTCGTTTCGCTGTGATTTCATTCTTCATTTGTATACCTCCTTTCTTCTATATGGTAACATAACAAAGTTAAACTTTCAACACTAAAAGTTTAATTATTTTAAACTAAAGTGTTGACAAAATAGTTAAATGACGTTAAACTATAGTCAGAAACAAACGAAAGGAGGAAAACAAATGCCTTACACTTATAACAAACTTAGAGGTAGAATTATTGAAAAATATGGTTCGCAGTCAGCTTTTGCCGATGAAATCGGAAGAAGCCAAGTATCTGTATCAAGAAAGTTGCAGTGTAAATCCGAATTTTCACAAGAAGATATGAACACATGGGCGAGATTCCTTGACATTGGGTTAAGTGAATATGGGGTATATTTTTTTACCTAATAGTTTAACATCGTTAAACTATGATTTGGTATTAGGAGGTAAAAAGTGAATACAGGAGGTGATAGCGTGGAATACAGTCCATTAGGCAATGGAAAGCCAATATCCCAGAAAGTGAGCGGTAATTGTGTAGAAACTATTTTTGAAAGAACGAACGGATTGAAGTCAGAATACGAGATTTACGTAAACTGGATGAATCCGAATCAGTTAGCAGAAGTTTCATTTCAGTTGCCTTTCCGCGATTGGCAGATACTTGAAAAGTCTGAGGTTTGGAAAAATCTGGATGAATTTCTGGCGGAAGTTCAAATCGAATATATTCCGAAGTACCACCGAGCCCCACCAATTGTAGCGGAAAAGGTTGTGTATAGAAGTCTGTTAGGTTCTTTAATCGCATTCGTTCGTGATAAATTGACTCGCCAATAGCACGCTCTTTTGAGCATGAGTAATGGACATCATCATACAAGTAAGAGATATTCACGATTGATATAGCGATTCTGGAATGATTGATGATTTCGAAGTGAACGATCAGTTCATTATCATCTTTCAGCTTGAAGCCGATAGGAATAAATTCTATCTTTCTCCGAGATTGAAACAAGTTCCATGCGGTTCCGACAGCACCGAAAACTGCGATAGCAAAAGTTACATTTTCTCTTGTGAATAAATCTTGCATGAAATTAAAAATGGCGTGCATTATACAACCTCTTTTCTTTAGTATTTGAAAAATTATAACACAAAAAGGGGTGATAGCGAAGATGAAATTATTTAAGCCACGATGGGTTGTAAGAATTTGCATTCATAAGAATCCAGATAAAAGTGATATGGATAGTTTACAGCATCTAAAAGAGGGATATTTCTTTTACTGGAATGCAAGGAAAGAGAAGAAAAGACTTTCTGGTATCCCTGTAATTTCAGTTCAAATATGCCACATTCCATTTAGAAAAAGGCACCCATATTTTCCATTATGGCTTTCAATATTTGCTTTAATAGCCGGAATAATGAATACAGGGAGGTGACAACATGGAACAGGACAAACTTTTAAAAGTAGATAACACCATCGAAAAACTGTGTGACTTTTTGCAGAAAGAAACAGAACGTGTTGCATCTATTTATGAAAGTCAGGAATTGGTCGAAATGACAAAAGCTCTGGCTGAGCTGATGTCTGCCAGAGCAAAGTTTAATTAAAGGAGGTTACAACATGAATCCTAAATTTGCATTGGTGCAGATAGGAAAGAGCACAAACGTTTTCATTGATGGTAAATACATCACAAACGGCATAGAAGACTTGTAAACAAAGACCTACCGGATTGGTACTGGACTTGCACATCTTGGAGCACGAAAGAAAGAGGATGGGAGTATTCAGTAGCGGTTGTTTCTCCGTCCGGTAGCATCTACGACGGTATCTGCAACCGCAGTAGCGGGGTGCGCCCATTTTGTATCTTAAAATCTAATATCTTTGTATCCAAAGTTGAGGAGGAGTAAATCATGATGACGTTAAAAGAATTCGGAGAAAACCTTAAAAATCTTAATGAAGCTTTTGAGCAGTTAAGAAAAAAATACCAGAAGCCGGAAATCGGAAAGACAATTGAAGTTGCCGGTATTAACTGGCTGGTGCTGGACAAGCTTGAAAAAGGATATTTTGCAATTTCGGAAGATTTTTACGGAAGAGACAGAGAGTTTGATGATAATTGCAACGATTGGAAAAGCAGTGATTTGAGAAATGAGCTCAACACAGATCTTCGCAAAAAGATTGAGAATGAGTTGGGAGTGGATTCACTGGTTGAATTTGAGCGCGATTTACTTTCATTAGATGGTCAGGCGGAATATGGAACTTGCAGAGATTATGTTTCGCTTATTTCCGTGGATGAATACCGGAAGTATAGAAAGTTCCTGCCGAATAGGGGTAAATGGTGGTGGACACTTACACCAGACAGCACGGCTTGTAATAATGATGACACCTTTGTTGCGGTTGTTTCTCCGTCCGGTAACATCATCATCAGTACCTGTGACAGCAGTCGCGGGGTCAACCCAGTTTGTATCTTTTCCTCTTCGATTTTTTAACATTAAAAGTGACCAGCGTGGATTTATATAGAAAAATTAATGAAAGAGGTAATGAATTGACACGACAGGAACAGGAAGACAGAGAGCAAGAACAATATCTTGCGGAGTGGTCTAAAAAGCAGAAAGAGAAGCGAGAAAAGAAGAAACGAAAGTTTTGGTTTAGGAGGGATAGAAAGTGAAATATAAAGTTGGAGATAAAGTAAAAGTAAGAAGTGACTTGAAATGCGAGGAGTATTATGGCGGTATTACATTCACTTTTGAAATGAATAGATTTAAAGGAATGGAATTTACAATCGCAAGAGTTAATTATGGTGGATATTATGAAGTACTTGAAACACCATATAATTTCACAGAAGAAATGCTTGAACCAGTATAGAGACGCTGCGCTTGCAACCAGAAGATATTGTGATTTGATTTTCAAATGTGAAGAAGATGAAAAACTGGAAAAGACAATTCACCTTTATGAGAATAGTGCACTGGATTACCAAATTTTTAGGCTTCCAGATGAAACCAGTATAAATTCATTGAGGAGCATTGATAAATTTGATGTTTTTATGCTGAAACTGGACAGATCATTTGCCAGAATTACAGGTATTAGAGACATGCTGGACGATGAAGTTGAAGTTAAAGCAGAACCAGAATCAACGTTTATTTAGGGGGGCGAAAAGCATATGGGATGCAGAATTGAATGTGTAGTAGATAAGGCAAATCATAAATGCTGCCTGGAATGTGAAGAATATGAACATTTCGATATGGTGTGCGATTCTCTGGACAGCTACGAATATATGGAAGAATGCCAGGATTATGTAAAGGAGGATGAAGACAATGAGAATAATTAGTCAAAGTGGATCATTAGATATGCCATACGAACTTGTCGAGTTAGAAATACTCGAAGTAAAAAAATGAATTAAAAACTATGTACAGTAAAGGTTACATGGTGGTGGCATGTGCACCATGCAATCATGCAAATTTAATTGATCTGTCAAAAAACCATGTACTCGGAGTATATTCTACCGGGGAGAATGCTAAAAAGGCTATGGAAATGTGTAGAAACAGGTACGCATGGTGCAAAATAAGAATCCACGGAATGAACTCACTCACTATGGCTATGAGTTTTTCGGAAAACAGATGAAATAGAACAACTTTTAAAAACGTTTGCGGAGGAAAATATTTTTCAATTCCCGGCAGACGAAGAGGTGGAATAAATGTACTGGGTAGACAGAAGCACTGGCGAGATCGTATCTGAAAGAGACAAAAAATAAACCTCTATTAAAGGATGCGCTTAATGATGAATGCATTGGAAGAAAAAACAAAGGAGAAGACGGTAAAAAGAAAGAAAAACTACTATTTGCTTAAAAGTGATGTATTAGGATATGCAAAAAGGAAGGGATTGATTAATGGCCGGAGTAAGAGACAAATATCTGAGAGGGGCACATAAAGACATCTACTACATAAGCGAAGAAGATGAAAAAAAGATGTTGAACGAATGCCAGAGGATGCGTGGAAACGATCAACTTGAATTACTGAAATGGTGCCAAAATGCGAATAATGACTTGTCGGGTATATTGTTCTTCTCGCTTATAACAGGAATCGGATATGACTATATAAGCAAAAGATACTGGATACCGATTGCAAGAAAAGACTTCCAAGGCTATAGGAGGAAAGTCTTGGATGAAATGTATAGGTGGATACTTTGGGGAGAACATGACGATGGAAAGATGGCAGAAAGGCTATTCGGAATAAAAAGGCACAAACACGGGAATACTACCG
>ENA-OWPB01002080-OWPB01002080.1-human-gut-metagenome-genome-assembly--contig:-NODE-2080-length-15075-cov-6.212117_pt1 | contig 15075 bp, 7 predicted proteins | sample MGYA00248260_ERZ651838 | MGnify/ENA primary metagenome ERZ651838 (study PRJEB26924, sample SAMEA4378304) | human gut metagenome | biome: human gut; feature: human-associated habitat; material: faeces...
TCGTGGCCGCAGGCGTGGAACGGAGGCACACGGAAAAGGGTAACCGTTACCGGATCGTGCCGTTGGAGACTTCCACTTTCCAAGACCTGCCTCTCTGCAAAAGGAGTTAAATGAAGTCCCAAACACCAAAGAAAAGGAAAGAAGCCCTCCGGCATTTCACCTTACCAACAGTACCAAAGAAATACCTCTTTGGAATTGCTTCATATAGCAAAAAAGATTACCTTTGCAACGTCACACCGACCCTTTAGCACGGAATACAACCATGGGAAAGAAGATATTCAATGAAGACCGTTACGTAAACCCTTACACCGACTTCGGGTTCAAGAAACTGTTCGGCACAGAAATGAACAAAGACTTGTTGCTCAGTTTCATCAACAGTTTACTGCATGGCAAAGAAAAAATAAAGTCCCTCACCTACCTCAACACCGAACACCTCGGAATCAGTGAGGCAGACCGGCGGGCCGTATTCGACGTGTACTGCGAAAACGAAAGGGAAGAAAAAATCTTAGTGGAAATGCAACGTGGAGAACAACAGTTCTTCAAGGACAGAAGCCTCTACTATTCCACGTTCCCCATACAGGAACAAGGAAAGAAAGGGAGTTGGGACTACCAACTCAAGGCCGTCTATGTCATCGGCATACTCAATTTCACCTTCGACCACAAGCATGACACATATTACCACCACGAGGTACAACTGACGGACAGGAAGACTCAGGAAGTGTTCTACGACAAGTTGACTTTCATCTATCTCGAGATGCCGAAATTCAACAAACAGGAAAATGAGCTAAGCAGCATGTTCGACAAATGGCTCTTCGTGTTACGCAACCTGACGCGCCTCATGGAGAAGCCTGCGGCACTTCAAGAACGCGTCTTCACCAAACTGTTCAAAGCTGCCGAAATCGCCAAATTCACCAAAGAAGAATATGACCGCTACGAAGAAAGCCTGAAAGTGTATCGGGATTGGCAAAATACCATTGCCACAGCCGAACACAAGGCCATGGAACGAGGACTGAAACGCGGATTGGAACAAGGTTTAGAACAAGGACTGAAACAAGGTTTGGAACGAGGACTGGAACAAGGACTGGAACAAGGATTTGAGCAAGGAGAGCAGCACAAAGCCAAGATGATTGCCCGTCAAATGAGATCCAACGGTATTCCCACAACTATCATTGTACAATGCACAGGATTGGATGCCAACGAAATAGAACAGTTATAATTAGAGAATATCTACCGACAGACAAAGAAGCTGTCATGAATCTAATCAAGTTGAACACGCCCGATTATTTCGCAGAAAAAGAAGCGGCTGATTTAAATAAATATTTGGACAAAGAAATAGAACTGTATTACGTCCTACTCGTCGATGGAACTGTCATCGGAAGTGGTGGAATAAATTTTGCAGAAAACAAAACGGTCGGGAAAATAAGTTGGGACATGATACATCCGAAATTTCAAGGCAAGTCATTAGGGACAAAGTTATTAAACCATAGACTTGAAATCCTGAAAACCATTCCCGGTATTCAAAGAATAACAGTGAGAACCTCACAAGCAGCTTATAAATTTTACGAAAAACAAGGGTTTGTCCTACATGAAATCAAAAAGGACTATTGGGCCGATGGCTTTGACATGTACAGTATGATATACGGAAAAAGTTTCTAAATATCACCGAATTAAATGGTTTCAATATTTGTCGTAAGAAAACAACCGGTATCATACGGTACAGTTTTCGTATGAAGGAGAACATAAGTATTTCCGTTACCTTTCGCCCGACTGGTCGCGCAGCAATATGGCCGAACTTTACACTTTCGATGCGGCAGGCGATACGCAAAAGTCCAAACGCTTGTTGGGAAATTTTCATGTACGCCCGTGGCGTAGATTTTTCTTAAGTGGTATTGTCCTTATACCCTTCACTTTACATTTTTTCAGGCGTTTTATAACGGCTGAACCGTTTCAAGTGAAGTACGTTTACATAGCTTTTTCCCGTATCTGTAGTCGTTATTTCTATTGTTTTCCGTTTTTCTGCCGAGAATGATTTTTCGCTTTCAACCAAATTTTTTCATTCGGATTGGATTTCCGTGAAAATGTGCACATTTCGTACGCTGACAAGCCCAAAACATTGCTTTTGCGGGCTTTGTTTAACATTGTTTAATCATACAGCAAAACAAACTGTGTATTAACGGGTTGCGAAAAACGCTCACGTTTCTGCTCACGCTAAAAATTTGGAGGAGATTTGGATTTATTTGTTACTTAGTGGATGAATTAAGAAAAGAAGAATCGGAATGAATATTTCTGCCGATAATTATTAACTTAAAAAGCAAAAACATGAAAAATATATTATTATTCTTTGTTGCTGTCTTTATCGCATCAAGTTGTTCTACGGAAAGAAAAGGAAATTTTCGATTGCAACCTGATTCTAAACAGAATGTAACTATAACTTCATTGGAGATAGATAGTGTTTTATTGGATTCCGTAACAACTTCTTTTGTAGTTAGTTCCGGAATGTGTGACAGTGCGGTTTATGTGATAGATAATTACTTTTGCACTTTGTACCGTTTTGATTTAAACGGTAAGTTTAAAGATAGGAAATTAGGAACAGGACGAGCTAGAAATGAAACGACCATAGGTCGTATCGCTACGCATTCTTTTTTGGCTGACGGGAGATTGGTTTTATATGATTACAATGCCGGATATTATATTTATAACAAAGATTTTCTGTTAGAAGATTATTTCCGGGTTGTTTATGAGCAAACTAAGAATGATGGAAGTCACGACCGTGACAATTTGTATGAAGATCCATATTCCTATACTCCGGTTTATAATGATAATGTTTGTCGATCGTATGGTAATAATATCTATTTTAAGGTGCACTTGGCTTTTCCTAACTGTAATTATATATATACTACAGATGAACAATTAAGAAAAGGAGCCAATATATTGGAGACTAATCTGGAAAAAAGAAGTTTAGGGAGGATACTTTCTGTGGGTTATCCAATGGGATATTATACCAACAGCTTAGATAAGGCTATATTTTCAACTGTGAATTTTGACATCTCACAAAAAGGAAATTTCTACGTTACTTATGAAGCTGATACTTTAATCTATCAGTATGATAAAGATTATAATGAACAAGTGTGCTTTGGATTTGCAGGAAAGAATATGGATTTGGATTATGTTACTATAAATACACTGTCGGAATCCAGAAAAAACTGGAGAAATGAACGTCAAACCAAAGGGTATTATAATTGGTTGGAGTATGTGGACGAAACGGGGTTGTTGTTCCGTTCTTACCAAAAGGGAGAAACTCAATCAACTGACGGGCTGCAAATATATAAAGATGGCGTACTCCTCGGAGATGTAAGTGTACCCAAAGGATTAAGGGTAATGGGTTATGTTGCACCGTATTACTACTCGTATGTCATTGCGGATGAAGAACATGAAGTCATATATATGTACCGTTTTAAGTTATGAATAAGAAACTCATTTGCAATGTCTGGCCTAAAACTCCACCGTCACCCCCAACGTGGGCAACAGTGTCCCGCTTATTTGTTCTACACGCCGCATCACATAACGCTGCTCTTCCAAAGGAGCTTCGGGATTCGACACAACACCTGTACTCATGAACACATCCGGCTGACGTAGTTTGCTGACGGTCACATTCTGCAAGTCAAGATACAATCCCAGTCGCCAACGTTTGAAAAAGAATTCTTTATCCACCCGCACATCCAGTTGGGCATAACCCGGTAGACGGTCTGCATTGTAACGGCTGTAATCGTAGGCAGACTTCCCATTCGCATCCCAATACGTCACGTAGGATGAGGCTACCTCATCGTATGGCGTATAAGGAGAGCCGCCGATGCAACTCAACCGTAATCCTACGCTCCAACGGTGTGGGAAATCATACGTACCGCTCATGTTCAGAATCACTCGATTGTCCCACGCCGAAGGAACATAAGCGGCATGACGGTCGGCACGGTATTCGCTGCGGTACCAGGTGAAAGAACCGGTCAGGTTCAGACGGTCGGGCAAAGTCCAACGCATCAAGGCTTCCACTCCGTAGGCACGGCCTTGTGCCGTAGACACCAACGCCTCGTTACCTACCACACCATAATCCGTACCCTTGCAAGTCAACGGAACCCCGTCGGCCAACGAAAGCGGCACACGGTGATAAGACTTATAGAACCCTTCTACCGACACGGCCCAACGGTCATTGGCTTTCCATTCGCCACCCCAAGCAGCCTGCGCCACATTCATATAACGTAAATCCCGGTTGACCAACCGGTCTGTCGCGTCTTTATAGCCCAACGCCGTGTAAGGCGGTAATTGGTGATACCAGCCTGCCGAAGCTGCCGTCGACCAATGGGGTGAGAAAACATAACGGAAAGAAGCGCGCGGAGATAACTGTTCCCACGGACGGGACATACGCGACGAATAATTATTGCCGTCTGCCCGCACCCCGACCGACGCACTCCATCGTTCTTCCGGAGCCGTATAAGCCGCAGAGAACAAGGCTCCATAAGCGACAAGCCCCAAATGGGTACGGTAGACAGACCAATCCCCGACCGACAAAAGACGGCGTTCACGGTCGGTATAATCCATGTAGTTCAATTCCGCACCCTCTTTCAACGTCCAGCCACCCGACAACGTCGTCATATTCTCTGCACGGAACGTGGTCTTCTGTTCTGTGGAACGCAATCGAAGCGTGAGATTCTCCTCAGTGCTCTCGTCATTATTCCGATATTTCAGATTCTTGTCGTTCAGGTAATTGTGGCTCAACACGTACGTCTGCACATGTCTTCCGGCATAATGCCGGTAAGAAACCCCTACCGTAAAAGTCTCTTGTTCTATCTTAGGCAGATAACTCAAAATATAATCCGAACCTTCGTCTTCTCCTGCCAAATCCGTATTCAGCTCCATCCGGTCTACTCCGGCCAATGCCATCACCGTCAGTTCGTCGTACGGCGTCAAGCGGGTCTTTACCTTAACCTGCCCGTCGATATAGTTCGGAAGGAAAGGCAGACCTATCATTTTAAAAAGTAATTGCAAATAAGACTGGCGCAGGGAAAACAGGTAAGTCGTCTTTTCCCCGATATGGCCGCTCCCGCTCAAGGCGGCCTCGGAAGCCCCCAAAGTAGCCTTGAATGTCTGACGTTCCGAAGAGCCTTCGCGCAAACGGAAATCGAGCACGGAACTCATGGCTCCTGCACGATCGGCCGGAAATGACCCCGTATAAAACTTAATCTCACGCACCAAATCGGCATTGACGATACTCACCGGGCCTCCCGTAGCCCCCTGCGTGGCAAAATGGTTGATGTTCGGAATCTCTATACCGTCCATATAAAAACGGTTCTCCGACGGACCGCCGCCCCGCACTATCAAATCGTTACGGTATCCCACCGGCGAAAAAGCCACACCCGGATAACCGCGCACGATGCGCGAAATGTCCCGGTTGGCTCCGGGGCTTTTCTCTATCTCACGAAGTCCGATGACCTGCACGCTCACCGGAGCCTCAGCCGTCTTACCATACGACTTAGGACGTACGGTCAAAGTATGCAACGACTTGATGTCCTCCTCCAACTCGACGTTCACTTCGGGCGTGACAGCCGAAACGATATAATCCGGTGTCTCCTGCGGCACATACCCTGCCGCCGTCACCCGGAATGAAAAGATACCGGGCGGTACGTGGGGTAACACGAACACACCGGCCGTATCGGTCACCGCACGCACAGTATCTATCGAAGCAGGAGACACGAAAGCCCCTACCACCGGTTGACGGCTCGTCCGGTCTATTACTTTGCCCGTCACACGAAAAGAAGATTGCGCAACAGCCTGCACCACCAAGAGACTGCATAAAAGCCAGCCGCAGAAAAATTTCTTCATCCTCATCATTTCCATACTGCAAAAATAACATCTTATTTTCTCGTAAGCAAAAATAACCAAAGGCGAAAGCAGAAACAAAATTTTCACTACCTTTGTCCATCATAGTTCGGATGGGATGCGAATGAAAAATACTTTCTACCTGTTGTTGTTCTGGTTGGGACTTTCCCTGAAAGTTCCGGCACAAGCCATCTGGTCGGCGGACTTCCCGTTCGCCGGAGAACTCCCGTCCAACGAAATGACGGAACTCTATCAGGACGAAGACGGCTTTGTCTGGATAGGCACAACGAACGGTCTGTCGCGTTACGACGGTTATCGCCTGCAAACGTTCCAAACAGATTACCTTCACCCCAACCGACTGACCCACAACCATATTACCTGCATTGCGGAAGACAGTGCATACCTTTGGATCGGAACGAGAAAAGGACTGAACCTCATTGACAAACGGACTTACCGGATTACCACACCGGGCGAAGCTCCGTTGCAGACAGCCCATATCCGCTCTCTTTGTTCCGACGGGAAAAGTCGTATATGGATAGCCTTGAACGACCGGCTATTGGAGTCCCGTTTCCCATACCATGAATATACCTCCATCAACCTGCCTTCCCCAAACGGCAAACCGTCTTACATCAACTCTTTCTTTTATGAGAAAGGAAAAGAACGCCTGTGGATATGCACGTCGAATGGGATTTTCGTCTATACGGACAGTACACAAGACCTGCGCCACCTGCCGCCGGTGGGACAGACCAACTCTCCTTTCACGCTTTTCCAAGACAGGGACGGGCGGTACTGGCTCACCACATGGGGAGAAGGACTGTGGCAACTCCTGACCGATGAAACCTTGAAACATGTGGAATATATCCGTCAGGACATACAGTCACCACGAGGAAAAGTGGCAGACCGTAAATTTTTCAGTACAGCCCAAGACGACACGTTCGGTTACATTTGGGCTTTGTCCTACAACAACCTGTACGCATTCCGGTATGACGACCGTGCCGGGAAGTTGATGCCCGTGGCTTTGCCCGGACACATAGACACCGGCAAAATGTACACCAAAATCCTGAAAGACCACGATGGCAACCTGTGGCTCAGTTCTTACGACCGTGGCACGTTGCTCACGTTTCATACGGAAACCATACGGAACTATCCGTTGGACGACCTACGCAAGACCTTGGACTGGATGCCCAATCTGCTCACTTTGAACCGCGACACACAGGGACGCTTCTGGTTCATCCAAGACCGCTTCGGTCTCTGCCTCCATGAGCCGCAACACGGAAAAACCGTTTTCGCTACCCCCGAAATCCAGAACCTGACGGTAGATGCCCGCGTCACGGCATCCAGTCCTGCCAACGGTGGCTTATGGGTAGCAGCTCCCCACCGCAACCAAGTGTACCTGTTGACGTACGACCAAGGAACGTTTAAGGTAAACCGCCGTATCCGGTTGTCCGACGCTTCCGGTGATTATGTTCCCGCCAACCAGATGGAAGAAACATCGGACGGCAAACTTTGGTTGCGTAGCGGAGGGCGTATGCTCTGCCAGCCTGCCGACGGCACGTCCCTGCTCTCCACGCCCGACAGCCTGCACTTTACCGCCTTTGCTCATAGAGACGCTGTGTCCGTCTGGGCCTCCACTTCCCGACACCTATATATAATAAAGGTGGAAGGGAAACGCATGGCATGTATTCCGCAACCCCATGCCTTTCAGAACCACGAGGACGAGGAGGTGCGCTTTCTCTGTCCCGATGACTCGGGCGGCTTTTGGGTAGCCACCAGCATGGGGCGCATCCTGTACGGTCAACCGAAGGATTCGGTTTTCCAAGATTTCAGCGACCGTTTCGACACGCAAGGCATGACGATATTGAATCTGTTATGGCGGAACCACCACCTTTGGCTCGTCTCCCACAACCGTTTCATCCACTACGACACACAGCGCCACAGCCTGCAACAATACACTTCCTCGGACGGCAATATGTCCACTCCTATCTTCCGCGACCAAGCTGCATTCCTTTCGGCCGACGGTACACTCTACGCCGGAGGACGCGGCGGTTTCGTATCAGTCACTCCCCCTCCTTCATCCGCCCCTAAAGCCCTTTCACGTGCGGTGATGCTGACCGACTTCAAAAGCGGTATGCGCAGTATGCTGTTTAATCCTTCCGGACGGTACGTGTCCGGACAGCCCGACCGGAACACGCTTACCTTGCAACCTGAAGCGGCCAACCTTTCCATCAGTTTTTCTACTTTGGATTATGCACGAAGCGGAAAAGTACGCTATGCCTACCGGTTGGAAGGCCTCGACACCGATTGGAACTACCTGCAAGAAAGGGAAAACACGGCTTACTACCAGAAACTACCCAAGGGAAACTACCGGTTGGTCGTAAAAGCCACAGACCGTAACGGACAATGGCAGGCTCCCGTCACGCTGCTCAGCCTCACGCAACTTCCGGCTTGGTACGAAACCATTTGGGCTTACGCGGCCTACGTAACCGCTGCCTTGCTTCTCATTTACGTACTCCTTAGACTTTACTTGCAACGATTGCGCAGCCGTAACCGGTTACAACTCCAAGAAGCCCTGACACAAGCCAAACTGGATTATTTCACCAACATCTCCCACGACTTGCTTACACCGCTCAGCGTGATATCCTGCGTAGGTGACTACTGGGAACGGCAATATCCGGCCGAGGAACGCCAAACCACAGTGTTGCGCCACAACATTTACCGACTGAAACGCCTACTGCAACAAGTTCTGGATTTCCGTAAGACCGAGAACGGCAACATGGTACTTCGCCCCGAAGAAGGCGACATCTTCGCTTTCGCCCGTCAACTGTGTACCCACCATTTCTTGCCTTTGGCTGAACAGAAAGGCGTACGGCTGAATCTCCGCATTCCGGAAGGCGAATGCCGGGGCACGTTGGATTTTGACAAAGTAGACAAGATACTCTATAACTTGCTTTCCAATGCCGTCAAGTACACGCCAAGTGGAAAAAATGTCGATTTCATCGTGGAAATCCGGCAAAACGAAACAGAAAAAGACGTGGTATTCACCGTGCAAGACGAGGGTGTCGGCATACCGGACAAAGAACAAAAAAGGATATTCGACCGCTTCTACACCGGAAGCAACGGACGTAGCGGACAATCGAACGGCATAGGACTGGCATTGGCCCGGGAGTTGACCGCCTTGCACCATGGTAGCCTCACGTTGGAAAGCGAACCGGGCAAAGGCAGCCGTTTCACCGTAACCCTTCCGTGGGTAGCTCCGTCAGCCGCCCTCGTGCAGAACCGCCCCAAGGCACAGCCGGTGGATGCCGAAATATCAGTACCGGACGTCACTGCCCCAGAAACCTCCTCCCCAGTAGTGCAGGAACTGTCTTCCGAAGCAGGAGAGGCCGGAGACGATCTCCCTTCCATCCTTCTCGTGGACGACAACATGCAATTGTTGGAAATGATGGAGAAGATATTGACCACGAAGTACCGGGTGCTCACGGCAGAAAACGGGTTGGAGGCTCTGAAACAACTCAAGGCACACGCCGTAGACCTCATCGTATCGGACGTCATGATGCCGGGCATGGACGGATTCGCCCTGTGCAGGAAGCTCAAATCACAACTCGAAACCAGCCATATCCCCGTCATCATGCTGACAGCCAAACAGAGCGCGGACGACCGAGTAGATTGCTATGAAGCCGGAGCGGACGGTTATCTGGCCAAACCGTTCGAGTTGAAAGTGCTGGCCGCCCGGATAGACAACCTGCTCCGCACCTACCGGAACCGCCAACAGGCTTTCAGGATGGAAGACCATGTCCGTCTGGCCGAACTGGAATATTCTTCCGGCGACACCCGGTTCCTTCAGGACATGGCAGACTGTATCCACACCCATTTGGCCGAAGAAGGATTCGATTTGGAACAACTGTCCGGCCATTTGAATGTATCCAAATCCACCCTCCACCGCAAAGTGAAGGCCATGACCGGACTTACGCCTTTGGAATTTATCCGGAACATCAAGCTGAAGTACGCCTGCGAGATGCTTTCACGCCGCGACCGGAACATCGCTGAAATAGCCTACGCCACGGGCTTCTCTTCACCTAAATATTTCACCAAGTGCTTTAAAGAAGAGTTCGGACTAACACCCCGCGAATACCAAGAGAAAGAAAAATAAAACCGTAACAGGCAGAGATCAGTCACAAAAGAGGGGTAAAAAACTGCCAGAGCAGGATTTTACCCCCTTTTTGGCAGTTTTTTATCCCCGCGTATCCTTCTTTTCATATAGCTTTGCAAGCGTCCGTTCGCATCTCCTTCATCTGACAGGCGAATGCGCGACGACACACCTACCGGCTGCCGACAGTATGACAACCGGCCTGAAACGACCACTGCAAAATCAATCAAAACACATAAAAATACAGATTCAAATGAAAACGAACTTACGTACACATCGGAGTATCCGGTTGAAGTGGATGGCCGCCCTCTTTTTCGCATTCGGAATCGGAAACGCCCTCCCGGCTTCCGCCCGCTACTCCCGTGCAGACGAGCTTGCCATTACGGACGGTGCACGTTCAAACCGGGAAGTGAACTTCAACGAAAACTGGAAATTCTTTTTAGGCGATACCGCCGTTGCCTCGCGTCCGGACTTCGACGACAACCATTGGCGCACGCTGGACCTGCCCCATGACTGGAGCATTGAAGGCCGTCCTGAAGAGGCCAATCCGGCCGGTAACGACGGAGGGTATTATCCCACCGGCATCGGTTGGTACCGCAAGACGTTCGATTTCGCACCGGACTCCCGACGTCCCGAAACCACCCTCTATTTCGAAGGGGTTTACATGAATGCGGAAGTATTCGTCAACGGACATAATCTCGGCATACGTCCCTACGGTTATTCGTCTTTCTACCACGACATCACGCCTTACCTCAAAGCGGGCAAGAATGTCATTGCCGTGCGTGTGGACAACTCGGGACAGAAGAACTGCCGTTGGTACACCGGTTCCGGCATTTACCGCAACGTGAAACTCATCCGTACCCCCAAGGCACATTTTGAACCGTGGGGCATCGGCATCACCACCGGACAAGTGAACCGGAAAACGCAGGTGGAAGTGGAAGCCACGCTCGCCAACCGCAATAAAGCCCTCCCGGCCACACTGCTTTGCACGGTCACCGACTTGGACGGCCACACCATTCTCACACAAAAAGAAACCGTCACCCTTGAAGCGAACCGGACAAGCAAAGTCAAACTGCAATTCCCTTTTGAAAACGCCAAGCTCTGGAGTCCTGAAACACCGAACCTCTACCGGATGGTATGTTGCCTCGTACCGGACAACGGAGAACCGGCCGACACGGTCACCACTACGTTCGGGGTGCGCCACGTGGAATACAGTGCCGAAAAAGGCCTCGTCCTGAACGGTAAAGCCATAGAACTGAACGGCGGATGCGTGCATCACGACAACGGTCCGCTCGGTGCCGCCTCCTACCGCGATGCGGAATGGCGTAAGGCACAACTGATGAAAGAGGCCGGATTCAACGCCGTACGCACCTCGCATAATCCTCCCGCCGAAGCATTCCTCGATGCGTGCGACCACTTGGGGCTTCTGGTCATCGATGAATCGTTCGACGGATGGCGGTCGGCCAAACTGCCGAAAGACTACTCCATTCTGTTCGACCGCTGGTGGACGAAAGACATCGAATCCATGGTACTGCGCGACCGCAACCATCCGTCTATCTTCTGTTGGAGCATCGGGAACGAAATCATCGAGCGTAAAACGCCCGAGGCTGTCCTTACGGCATACGCGTTGGCAGGCCATGTACGCCGCCTCGACCCCAGCCGCCCGGTGACATCCGCCCTTGCGGCATGGGACAAAGATTGGGAAATCTACGACCCGCTGGCTGCCGCGCATGACATCGTGGGTTACAACTACATGATGCACAAAGGCCCATCGGACCACGAACGCGTCCCTTCGCGCATCATGATGCAGACGGAATCTTACCCGCGCGACGCATTCGCCAACTGGGCACGGGTCAACGACCATTCCTATATCATCGGAGACTTCGTGTGGACGGCTATCGACTACCTCGGTGAATCGGGTATCGGACGCTTCTATTACAAAGGAGAGTCGGAGGGTGAACATTACCACCGCAACCAGTTCCCGTGGCATGGTGCCTATTGCGGCGACATCGACCTGACCGGATTGCGCAAACCGATTTCCTACTACCGGGAAATGCTATTCAACCCAGAGAAGAAACTCTACATGGCCGTAAAGGAACCTACGGGTTATTACGGTGAAATCAAAGAAACCTTGTGGTCGGTATGGCCGACGTGGGAAAGTTGGAACTGGCCGGGACATGAAGGAAAGGACATCGACGTGGAGGTCTACTCACACTATCCTTCCGTGCGCCTCTACCTGAACGACCGACTTATCGGTGAGAAGCCGACCACGAGAACGCAGGAATTCAAAGCCATCTTCACCTTGCCCTACGCACCGGGTACCTTGCGCATCGTCGGTGTGGAAAACGGCCGGGAGACGGAATCACGAACTTTGGAAACAGCCGGAAAACCGGCACGCATCCGGTTGACAGCCGACCACACGGAAATCTCGGCCGACGGCGAGTCCTTGGTTTATGTCATAGCTGAAATCACGGACAAGCAAGGACGGGTGGTGCCTAATGCTGACAACCTGCTGACATTCGAGCTGCAAGGCTCCGGCACACTGCTGGCTACATGCAGTGCCGATTTGAAAGACTGCACGGCTTACACCGCTCCGGAACGCAAGGCTTGGAAAGGCCGTGCCATGGCGGTCGTGAAAAGCGGGAAAGAAAAAGGCCGGCTCACATTGACCGTTAAAGGCAAGGGAGTGAAAAAGGCTTCCGTCAGCCTTGACGTGAAGTAAATCTGAAAAGAACAAAACCATATAATTAACCTGATTACCTATCTTTTTGAGACCATGAAACATCTGTCAAAACTCTCAAAATTCGTTTGCACTGTCCTGCTTCTGGCAGGACAGGCAAACTTATTCACCGGTTGCAACGATGATATGCCGGCGGAAAGCTATTACACCTTCACAGGTGAAATGATGAGTGATTTTCTAACCGAACATGAGAACTTCAGCCTGTTCAAACGCATTGCGGAACGGGCCGGAAAAATGGACTTTCTGGGAAGCCGTGGCTCACGCACCTTCTTTCCAGCAACCAATGCGGGCGTGGAAGCCTTTCTGAAAGAGAAAGGATATGCATCTGTGGAAGACATTCCCGCCTCATTCTGCGATACGCTGTTGAGAGCCTGCATCATAGAAAGAATCATGTACACTTACGACTTGCCCGAAACGCAACAGGAAAACAACGAACTGGACTTACCACTCATCCTCGAAAGCAAGGGGGATACGCTGGATGCCAATCAAATGGCCTTGACCATCGTCAACCGCCGGGCCGCCATCATCAACGAGCTGAAAAACGACTCCGTGGAAAACGGTGTGGTACATCCGGTCGACCGTGTCCTGGTGCCCAATACCAGCCTGGGGTCTACGCTGTTGGACGAATACCACGAGGATTTCCAGATTTATTATGAAGCCCTCCGGCGGACGGGACTGATAGACTCTTTGTACCGTTACCGCGACGAAGAATACGAACAGGAAAAAGGGAAGTATGCCCCTTTCACCCAAAGCATGCGCATCGGAAATGAAGATTACGTAGCCAAACTCCCGGACCACCGCTACAGTGGGTTTACTCTTCTCATCGTACCGGACAAAAACCTGTACGAGAAATACCCTGACCGCTTCAACGAAAGCATGACCATGGACGAAAAGATTGATGCCCTTTACGAGTTGGCCGTGGAGAAATACAGTGGGGCGGACGCGGAAGCCATTTTCGGCCTGAACCAGACAGCTCCGGGTTCTGATAAAACATACAAAGAACTCTATTGGAACAAAGGCTCACTGACCCACCCGTATAACCCATTGAACATGTTCCTTTCTTACCATATCATCGACCGTTTGTTCAGCAGCACCGCCAAACTGGTAAACACCATCGGCATCCATACCGCATACGCCGACCCGACGGACTGGGTCAGCACGCTGCTCGACTTCTCTACCATCAAATTGGAAAAGGTGTACCGTCCGGTAGATCCGGCAGTCGAATATCCCTCCGAGTTTTATGTCAACCATTGCCATGCTTCCCAATACAACAATTACGAACGAATCCGGGGCGCCCATCTGACCGTTCCGGAACAAGAGAACTTCTCTTTGAACGTAGCTTACTATTACATCGACGACGTGGTGGCATACGATCCTACGATGCGTAACACCATCATGAACACTCGGATGCGAATAGATTTCCAACTTCTGTGGCCGGAACTGACGAACAACAATATGCGGTTGTGCGGCAATCCCCTCAAAGAATACAATAGCGGTGACAACAGCGAGGACGGGACGGAAGGCGGAGGATTCAACTATTACCTCCCTCCCGGCTATCTGAAAAACATAACCTTCAGCGAGAATACCATGTTCATCGTGAAACGCCCGATAATCTATTGGTCCAACTATCAAGGAGACGACATCGCCGTGTTAGGCACGAGTTATGACGTGACATTCCGCCTGCCGAATGTTCCTCCCGGAGAGTACGAGCTCCGTCTCGGTTATTGCGCGTTGGATAGTCGTGGTATCGGACAGGTCTACGTGGACGGAGTACCCCAAGGCCTCCCGATTGACATGCGTGACAAAGCCGACGCGCCTAACATCGGAGGGCTTTACAACGGTTGGAACGGCCTAAGGAGCGAAAAAGACGGTGCTTCGGGAATTTATACGGAAGAAGAGCTACAGGAAAACGCCCGGACAATGAAAAACAATGGTTATTACAGCGCTCCCAAAGGAGTCTACTATTACTTCGGAGGAAGCGGCACTACCACAACTCCGGCTTATGACCCGTCTAAATGCGTTATCTTTTACAATCAAAACGATTTGTTGCGTCGGAAAATCTGCCAAGTGCAAGTACAGCCCAACAAACACCATACGATACGCTTACGTTCCGTACTGTCCAGTGCCACCAGCGGAGGCTTCTCTCTAGATTATATGGAACTCGTTCCCATAAGCATCTGCGGCCCCGGCGGTATCGGAGAAGATATCTATTAAAATAGATGGAAAGTCTGGAGGAAAGGCCTCCGGACTCTTCCTTTTATAGTAATTCTGGAAGATTTTTATAACCACTTTATTAGCAAGCAGTTCTGAGGATAAG
>ENA-OWPB01002083-OWPB01002083.1-human-gut-metagenome-genome-assembly--contig:-NODE-2083-length-15055-cov-4.691667_pt1 | contig 15055 bp, 10 predicted proteins | sample MGYA00248260_ERZ651838 | MGnify/ENA primary metagenome ERZ651838 (study PRJEB26924, sample SAMEA4378304) | human gut metagenome | biome: human gut; feature: human-associated habitat; material: faeces...
TTCTGCCCCATTATCTGCCGCATATGCATAGTATGGAACTATAAATGCCACAAGCAGAGCAAAAAGTACAAGCGATATACATTTTCTTTTTAACCTTTGATACATCTTGTTCATTCTACCCTCTCCTTCACTCATTTTACAAAATATCCAAGAGAAATTGAGAGTTTTCCGTAGAAAAGAAAGGCCCATGCATTATGTGCACAGGCCAAATACTTTTATAAAACTGTTACATTCTCTAGCCCAGATATTTGTTTTCATTCTAAAATCAAATGGCTGGCAATTCAGAATGAAAATAAGGAGAGTCCCCTAAGTGAGCCTGAGAAGCAAGCCATGTACATATTATAACATAGACTTTAAAAAAAATATGCCAACCAGACGGGTGTATTTGCTTCATTTTAGGAAATTAAGCGGGTGAAATTGTCCTACAATTATTTCACCTTCATTTTCTTTACATTTGAGTAATTACCGTAATAAGTTGTTCCTCCTGCTTTACGATAAGTACGGATCTTGAAGTAATAAGTTTTCTTTTTCTTTAGCTTTCCGGCTTTATAAGTCACTGTCTTATTTTTGGTAATTGTCTTCACTTTCTTATAGTCGCTGTTTTTCTTCATGGACTGGTATACTTCGTAGCCAGTTGCATTTTTTACTTTCTTCCACGTAAGCTTCGCCTGATTCTTTTTCAGCTTCTTAATGGATTTTATAGATGTTTTAGATGGGGTGTATTTCTTTTTCAGGGCTTCCTGCTGAGCTTTCTTTTTCGCGGCTTCTGCCTTTTTCTTTGCCTCATCCTGGGTTTTCTTTTCAGCTTTCAGACTGACAATTTTCTTCTCAGCATCAGTTAATACTTTTAATGTATCTGCAGAAATAAGTTCCTTTTGTTCACTGGTTAATGCATTATAAGACTTTCTTGCTTCTGCTATCTGAGATTCTTTAGATAAATCTACTGTACCGATAGCGTTAATTTTCTGTTTTACCTTATTTATTTCTTCAATTTGAGCTATGGTAAGATTATTCTTATTCATAATCTGTTCCAATTGCTCCAAAGCATCATCTACTTTCCATTGCTTTGAATCCAACTTTTCAAGTACTTCCATTGCATAGTTATATCTATCAGAGGCACTATATATATTAAGCCATTTTCCTTTTTGTTCATTAAATTGTGCTACTTTTTTTGTCAGTTTTTCTTTGTTTGCAATATTTAAAGCTCTTACACCACCATCTTTATATTGACTGCCTAAGTCTGCTCCTAATCCATATACTGTAAATTGTACTCGGATTACATCCCCATCTTTTGGTATCCACGCTGCCATTCCTACATTAGGAAACTCTCCATTTACAGAATACATCCATCCTGCATTCCTATGATAAGAAAACTCACTCAAATCTGGATATGCTACATTCTTGGCTGTATCATCTGGTGGATAAATAATATCCTCTCCATTTACTTGCGTATCCATATTTTTAATCACATCTGGTATTTTTGTTGTTCCATTATCTGCATTTTTAATTCCTGACAAATACCAACCATTTGAAGTAGTTGATGCCTCAATTTCATAATTATTTTTCTTCAAAATATCTTTTACCAAGTTTGCACAAGTATCTCCTTCATGCAGAACAACCTGCGTTGGTTCAATCAAATATCCTTGACCTATTGTGAATTTTTCTATAGATAATGTAACCGTTCCTATTTTTTCAGAGGCATTCGATATAACTACTGATTTCCACCAACATATTGTTATCATCATTAATAAAATCATTTTAAAAAACACTGTATTTTTCTTTTTCATGACACTCCTCCCTCTTCACAAAACAGGAAGAGAATCTCTCTTCCTGTCCTGTATTATTATTTTATTCTTACTTTTTTAACATTTGATTTTTTACTCAAAACATTTAAATTAGCTACTTTTTTATAAGAATATATCTTAACAAAATAAGTTTTTCCTTTTTTTAGACCAGAAATAACTATTTTTGTTTTATTGGATTTATTTACCTGCTTTACAAGTCTGTATTTTGATTTTTTACCTTCTTTTATGTAAATCTTATATCCTGTTGTTCGTCTTATTTTTTTCCAAGATATTTTAATCTTATTGCGAGATACTCCATCTACTTTTAAAGAAGTCTTCATCGGACTAGTTACAGCAGTAATAACTTCTGATTGTTTATAAATTCTCTTTCCATTTTCCATACTATAAGAACGCAGATTTAATTTATAAACGGTTCCATCCGCCAGTGATTTACCTTTCTTTCCTTTTAATTTCTTAAAAGTATACGTATTCTGATTCTTTTTCAAATCTGTTACTACAACATATTTCTTCTTGCTCTTATCATATCTACGGAGTTGATATCCATCTGCAACAGAAATTTTATTCCATTTTAAAGTAATAGATGTAGTAGTCTGCTTTTTAATCTGAATCTGCAGTTTTTGTACCGTTGTTTCATTAGATGGCTTTTGATCGTTGTTTGCCTCTTTTAATTTTTGCAACGTAACTTCTGCATTTTGTAACACTGTTAATACCTCTTTTGCTACAAAAGATTTCTGAGAATCTGTTAATGACTCATAGGTCTTTCTTGCTTCTTTGATAAGTTCTTCTTTAGAAAGATCTACATTACCAATAGCCTTAACCTTTTCTTCCCATTTCTGTGCCTTATTTTTATCTTCTTTCAATCCAGAAATTTTATCTGATGCATCAGATATTTTTTTCTTTATCTCATCTGAAATCTTAAGCTGCAATTCTTCAGACATATTATTATAGAATGTTTGTACTACCTCTACATTAGACTCCTTGTCTAAAGTAATATCTCCTAATGCTTCAACCATATCTGTTAACTTCTTAACCTGATTATCTGGACTATCAATATTTAATGCAGCTTTCAAATCACTATCAATTAACCTGCCGTCATTGCTAAATTTAATTGTAATTGAATATTCTCCTGCATTTAATTTTTCAAGATATTCTTTCTTTAAAGTTAAAGTTTCTTTTTCTGAATCAACTTCATAGCTTGTATCTTCTAAAGTATCTTCTCCATTCATAACAGATGCAATAGTATTTCCATTCAATTTAAGGTTTAATGTAAAATCAGCATCGTTTCCAATTATTGTTTTAGGTTCAATACTAAATTGTGACTTTTTAACAATTTTTACAGTACTAATTGTTTCATTTCCTGCCACATCAATAACTTTTACATGCATTACGGAAGCTTTTTCATCTACTGGTATTTTAATATTTTTTTCACTCAATCCACATTTATTATCTACATCAATATTGTCATCTTTTGCTGCATCATAAACTGTTGTCCATTCTCCATCATCTGACTGATACAGAATATTACAAATACCACTCGTTGCATCCTTTCCCTTAACATAAATTTCTTTATTATCAGGCTTCAACAAAAGAGTATTGTTGTTTTCTAAATTCTCATTATCATTTCCTAAGTATAATTCAGGTTTAACATTATCTGCCTTTACAGGTCCATATTCAACAAGTGCATCGGCAGTTCTTTTGTTTACCTCATCTCCCTGTATAACCGTATTACTAATCAAAAGTAAAATATATACTTTATCCTGATACTTATTACGATATACTACTGACTTACTTGCAATATTATTTCCTTTCATAGCCGCATAAGTATATTTGCTATAATCAACATCTGATGAATCTACAATTTGCAAGGCTCCCTGTGTATTTTCTGGAGTAAGCTTTTTATCTCTAACCATAAATCGAACTCTATTATACCAACCATGTGTCGGATTATTCACTGAATTAGGAAATTCTGTTATAGCATAATGTTTTCCTATTTTTGGCTCGCTTATTTTAGGACTCTCAAAATAAACTTTTTTCTTTTTTGAATTATCTTTCTCACTTACTTTTTCGTACAAAGAATAATAAGTTTGTCCATTTCCCGCATATTTTTTTTCTTCTTTTATTTTATTTGCTTTTTCTAAAATATTTTTTAAATCAGAATCTGGCTGTTGTTTATAAATATCTTCTGCATCAGATATTAATTTATCCCATTTACTTTCATCTAAATCATATCTTTGCCATACATTAGAGCCTTGGATAACATCTCCCATTGCAATAACAATATCTTTTAATGTTACACCATCGTTCTTTTTTACAGCTTCTGCTATTGCTTCTTGGTAATTTTTCTCTTGACATATATCCAAAATACCTTTTCCATTATATTTCAGGTAATCCATATTTACTCCAGCACCAACAAATCCTGTAATAACACAACCTGTTGTATTGATATTTCCCCAAGTGCCATCTTCAGTTTGTGCATCCTTCAAAGCAATGATTCCCGCAATATATTCTTCATCTGGAATCAATCCTTTTAATTCAGCCAGTGCCCAGCCTCGCATATCTACACTCTGAGAATTATACAAATCTACTTTCTTTACATAATCCACTAATGTATCTGGAATCTCTTCTCCACAAACTTTCAATGCCATTAATGCCCATTCATTATTTGCATAACCACCAAAAAGTCCTTCTTTATTTTTAAAAGAAAGTAAACCTTCTACAAGATTCATATGAGAATCGCCAAAATCATATGGATTATATCCAAGCATTACTAACTGAAGAATCTGTCTTGCATAAACAGTCGCCTGAGTGTAATTTTCTTTTTCAGGAGAATGAACATATCCTTCATCTACATTCACATCTGCTGCCATATTCATAAATACAGACCAACAAGAATTATCCCACATATTTTTTAATTTCAACCTGCTCTGTCCTAAATATGGTTTTAAAATTTCCTGTGCCTTCTTTATCTCTTCTTCATTTTCAGAAGAATTTTTAAACATTGGAACGCTTCCATCTTTATTCTGATAAATAAAATAATATTTCTTTGAATTAATTCCATCTTGTGCAGTAATCTTTACTTCTGCCAAAAAATCATCTACATTAATAGTCACTGACTGTATTTCTTTCTTGTTGATATTTGCCACTGCCTCAGATGATATTTCTTTTATTATAAGTTCTGCATTTTCTACATCAGTTGGCTGTAAAAGATATACCGTCTTTTCTGATGAAAATCCTGTTTCTTTTTTTGTCTTATAATCTTTTAATATTGCATTTTTTAATTCAATCTGTTTCAAGTCACAATCGGCACTTGCTCTTACAATAGAAATAGTATATATTTTGATTGTTCCATTCGCAGCTGTTACTTTAACCGTAATTTTATCTAAACTATCTCCAACAGCTATTGCCGCATACATACCAACCTGATCACCTTTTATTGCCTGCGTATCCATGTATTCAATCTTTGCTTGTGGATCTACAGGAGCAATTCCTAAGATAATCTTATCCAAAGGTAACTTTTTAGGTATCGCAATCGCCCACTGTCCATTATCATTCTTCACTCCATAAGAAGTAGATTTTACAGTTGCAGAACCTAACTGGGTTGCCTCTACATACTTAATATCCGTATCAGAACCTTTTTTAACTTCCGCTTCTGTTCCATTGGAATATACAAGGTATACCGCACAAGAATAGCCTTTTAGATTAGTCTTTTTCAGTCCTTCTGGCATAGTTTCAGAGGCAGTGTCAAGAGCAGACACATTCCATTCTGCTGTATACATTTCAATTATATTCAAACCTTTTTTCAGACTTAATACAGGACTTTGAAAGGTATCAGAGTAAGAAGCTGAACTTTCAAAACGTTGGAAATTCTCTCCATTAATTCGCACATAGTTTTCTCCATTGCTAAGCCATTCCATTGCATTTGCTGAATATGATTCTGTTTTCTTATGATTTGTCCACCGAAAAACAGAACATTGTTTTACCTGATCTTTCACGGTAACTTCTCGATAAGAAGTATCTGCTGAAGAACTTCCCTGTATTACGGTATCATTATCAAAATAGTTTATTTCATCATTTGTAGTATCTGCAATATATGTTTCTTTAATATTATCCCAATTACTTAAACCACTAATAAGAACTTTATATTTTTCGCTTACAGTTCCTTTTTTTACTGTTATATAACAAACAGATGTTCCATTAATATTATAAGATTTTGTTTCTTCTTTTTCAATATTAAAATCTGTTCCATTTCTCTTTACTGAAAATTCTTTTCCTTCAAAATCCGTTGCAGAAATCTGTGCATCGATATCCGCCTTTCCACTTATTATATATCCATCACCGATACTTCTTTCGTCAACTTGTGCAGTATAAACAGAATCATCTTTTGTATTCTTAGTAACTGTCGCTTCTTTTTGACCGATAGTTACATTACTAATTGCGAATGTTGCAGTTTCTGCTGCAGAAAGTTTTTTTGAACAAGCAAGTGCAATCAATATGGCAAATATAAAAAGTATAATTTTACTGTTTAAATAAACTTTTGATTTTCCCATGTTTTTCCTCCTCGTATATAACAAGAGAAGTCAACTAATCGTTGACTTCTCCCACTATTCCTAACTTAGTCTACTTTCTACCATGTAGTTTCTGTCAAAACATATTTTACGTAAATGCCTTCTACACTAGTAGTAAAACCACCTGCTGACTGATTGCTATAATCATATGGAAAATACTGACTTCCTGACATAGCTACATTTGTTGCTGCTAATGGAGATTCAAACCAAGCATTTGCCTCTGGCGCTGCAGCAGCCCATGAAGGTTTTGTTCCCTGTGTTGTTACAGAATTACCTGCTTTCATGTCAATCATCCAAGAATATCCCTTATAAGAATTAGATGTATATTCTACATCAATGCTCCCCAGCCCATTAATAGATGTAATATAATCTCCATTAGTAGACTTTCCAATTGTTAAACCTGTTGCATCAATAAAATCCATTGCTGTTGGATTATCATCTTCGCTTAAAGTTACATTTCCATCATATAACACCCCAACTGTTGCCGTTCCAGTATAATTTGACGGCAGTCCAACAACTTCTACTTTTACCGGTACGGTTATTTCTCCATCAGCAGATGGTGTTGCTGCCATTGATGTTACACCAAGTCCCATCATCATAACTACTGCGAGCATCACTGCGAGCATTCTTTTTAAAGTCTTCATAAGTTTTCCTCCTTTAGAAACTCCGCTATTTAGATAGCATTCTTTGGTTTTGTCTACATGTTACTAATGGGTCGCGACTCCCATTGCCAACGGATAGCTCCTTTAGCAATATATTGATTTAAAACAACTTCTATACGATTTATCTGCTTATATGCTTTCTCTACTGAACCTTTTTTATTGTGGTCTCAACTACTCTCACATTATTATCTGCATATGAAATAACTGTATATTGTTGTTTTACCTCCTTTGATATTACCTGTTTGAAAATTACAGATATTTATAATTTCCAAACGCTGTGTCAGGATTTTATGTGTGGAACTTTCGGATAGAAATCATTAGATAAAAACAAATAAACTGAGACTTGCTTTTCGACTTCTGTAAAGATTTCTCTAAACATATCGAATGAATGTACTCAGCACTCCCACCCAAAGTCCTGTTCATTAGAATTCTATTTTAAATATCCTGACTTAAGCTTCTTCTGCCTTTTCACACCTTCCCGGAAGATCCAGTGGTATTTGTGAGGGCATCCGCTTTCACAGTAGGGGTAAGCCTGTGTGGTTTGTACCAACTTTCTTAAAATAGAATGTATTTTTTTGTATATTTATTATAACATGGCTTTTCTAAAAAGTATTCCAACCAGACGGATGTCTTTTCGTCATTTTGGAACCTTTTTTAGATTTTTCAAAAAAATGCTTGACATTTTTTGCAGAAAAAATCCCGTCAGACCGAATGATCTGACGGGGCATTTTTCTTTTATTGCTTATTATAGATAACACAACTTTTGTTTTATCTTCATTATTTTACGCTTATCGGAACATATATATATACTTTTTTATTGATATATCTTTCAAAAGTAAAGTTCTGTAAAGAGACCATATCGCGGTGTTCTTTTATCCAGCCATAAAAAACACACCGGGAAAACATACGGATGGTATCTGCGAGATTATCCACATCGCTTTCGCGGTCTGTTTCAAATACGGCAAATCGTCCGGCGGCTATCTCTATTTTCACAGCATCGTCCGGCACATTCGTAAAGTTGTTTACAACCGGTCCAAGGATATATTGAATATTGATACATTCCGGGTCATGATACCACATGGCAATCTTATCATTTCCATTCGCACTTCCGGCTACAGAGTTCATTTTCTTGAAGTACGGTGAATCCTCATCGAGCCAGAATGCTACCTGTGCCGGTATATCTACTTCCCGTCCACGATTTGGGATGATCGTCCAGCCAATCATTTTGATATCATCAATGTCCATAAAGGATACTTTCATTTTATCTTTATATTCTGAGTAAAACTGATTTAAGTCAACAACTTCTGTGTTTGCTTTAGCATATTTGGAAGGACTGGTACAAAAGGCTTTGCGGAAGGCTTTATCAAATCCATTTCTCGACTTAAAACCATATTTTTTTGCTAAACTGGCCACCTTGACACCCTGACGTAATTCTCTGGCTGCTTTTTGTATTTTCCTCTGACTGATATACGCACTAAGTCCCATTCCAAAATCATCCTGAAAGGCTTTGCGAAAATAGTCTCTGGAATAGTTAAAATGTTCCGCCATCATCTCTGGTGTGATATCTTCTGTAATATGCTCATCAATGTAATTGATCCATGCAATATTCTGAAATTCCATTCGGTAATACTTTGCCGGAACAACGCCGTATTCTTTGCGAAATGCATTAGAAAAAACGCTATAACTTGCAAATTGATATTTGGCACATACTTTTTCCGGATTCTTTCCTTCTTTTAATTCTTCTGCAGCAAAGTACAGCTTTCTCTGTTTTATGTAATCGGTGATTCTCGTTTCATAATAAAGCTGGAAAATATTTTTTAAATGTTTCTCGGAATAATGAAACAGCTTTGCAAGGCCTTTTGCTGTTAAATTCTCCGTAATATGCTCATCAATATAACTAATCCACTCGTCAACTCCATAAATCTTTTTCTCCTCTTTTTTATTTTTCATTACATAATCCGAATGCATTCTTTTTTCAAGAGGAAGATATACTGAATACAGTCCGTTTTCAAAAGAAATAAAATACATTTTCCGATTGTCATAGTGCATTTCACTTTGCTTTATCCAGTCACATAACGCATATTTTATCAACATTTTTATCATATCCGGTGCCTGTTTATCCCAATATTGCTCTTTTAACGTAAAAACTGCATAATCCGATGCCCCAAAGTCAATTCTCTTCTTTTCACTTTCCCTTCCGGCATCTTTTGGAACTTCCTGCCCGATCATATAAAAGAAATGGTATGAATCATCATGCCACCAAAACTGCATATACTCTCCGGCACGCTCCCTCTCCTTCCACTTTTCCTTTACATCCTTCTCGATATATTCCATTCCGTTTTGAAAAACATCACCTTCTAAAGGCAGCATATCTGCCTCTACTGTCTGTGCCATTCTTCTCACAACTTTATATTCTATCATAGAACTATCAGGAATCCGTTCAAATGGAAGGACCTGATTTGTATAATCCTCTTCAATATTTAATCCCTGCACCTGTTCCCTGATTGTATCAAGAGAATTGTCAAAGAAAATGTCAGCCAGATAAAGGAATTCCTGCGTAGAGTATGCCAGTCTGCTTGCCAAATCTTTTACCGAAATGCTGTTATCTGTCTGAAGGCACAAAAGAGTGTCTCTCATACGTTCCCATAAAGCTGATTCTTCCTCCGGAAGTGAGGAAAATGTTTTTGTCTCATTCACTGTGTTCATTTTCTCTGTCCTTCTATTATTTCTATTTCTTTTTCTTTCATTTTCTCTGTTATTTTATTATTATTTTTAATATCCACATATTTTTTAGTTATATTGTAAATCACCACTAACATTCTGTCAATTTACAACTCCCATTACGGACAATCTCTATTCTTCAGATAAACTTCGCAACTCTGGAAAAGTCTTTTTTCTTTTCTCTGATACAATATTTATAAAACATAATCTGTGTATTGGTGTATGATATTTATATTCAAGTCGAGCAGTCTCACCGACTGCACTCATAGAAACTGCGGAAAGGAGAGATCGTGAATAAAAATAATTCTTTAGAAGTAATAAAAGATTGTACCACATACATAAAAAATCACCTTCAAGACACATTAACAGCAGAATCTCTGGCTTCCCGCTATGGTTACTCTCTTTATCATTTCTGCCACATTTTTAAAATCTGCTGTGATATGTCACCGGGAAAATACATACGCCTTCTCCGTTTGGAAAAAGCAAAGAAGGATATTTTATCTGGAATGAGTATCACACAGGCCGGATTTGATAATGGCTTTGAAACCAGTTCCGGTTTTTCTAAAGCATTTCGCAAAGAATATGGTATTAGTGCACGAGAATATTTAAAACAAAATAAAGAAAGTGAGGTTCTTATTATGCTACACGTTGAAATTAAAACATTGCAGTCACAGACAGCACTTGGGTACGAGATTCCCGGCGAATATGACAGTGATTACAGCAAATCCGGTGCTTACTGGAATCACATTAATTTTAAAGAATACCCTGCCTATCCAGAAGGAATCCATGATTATGGCGAAGTTGGACTATGGACCCATCCCGACCATATCAGCGGTGAATTACACTATTTCTTTGGCTTTTTAACTGACTCTACAGACTCTACAGAAATTCCGGATGGTTTCCATAAGGTGGAGATTCCTGCCGGACGATACGCAGTTTTTACAATTAAATCACAGGAAACTCCTGAAAAAGTGGCGGATGCTGTACGGAATGGCTGGCGTTACGTCTTTACCGAATGGCTCTGTACGCAAAAAGAGTATAAAATATCACATCAGGGGATGTGTTTTGAATGCTATCAGGGAGAAGAAGCATATCTTTATCTGCCAGTGATTGATTTGTAGATTTGGTATAGATGAAAAAAGAAACACTAGCATATCCCATCTGCTCTGTAGTCGCATCTGGGATATGCTAGTGTTTCTTTTTTCTGACTATCCTAAATCCACAGTTGGTGAGAATGGGGAATCCCCTTCTCTTTCCAACCAAAATCATTAATTTGCTATTTGTTATCAAAACCAGACAGCCGCTGAAATAAAATTTTATGCTGAATTGTAAGAAGACTATGATAAATAAAATATTCCCTCAATTCTGTCCTTCGAATTTCTATTATTTTTGCATGACACTATTTTATTAAAACTTTTACATCAAAATGGTATTGTCTTAGCAAAACAAATATTCTATACTACTATTATTATAGCATGGCACAAAACCCTTTTCAAACCATCTATTTTAAATTATCATATTAAAACAACATAACCACGAAAGCGAGGAAACCATGAACAAATTTTATAAAGCAATCGAAGAAAAAATAAAAGCATCCGGCTACCCAAGAGAGATTTCTGGAAGAGACGTATATAATGATATCTGTGATCAGATTGAAGATAAAGAAAATGGAACCTATCTAGTGTTATCCAAATTTGAAGATGACGTGACTTTTGAGTACCACATTACGATTCAGGATGAGGGATTTAATCTCGGAGTTTTGACAATGAGAGCACCAGAGGGTGTCTTCCAAACAGATTTTGATGAGTAAATAATAATTTTGTACCAGCATCCACAGTCAGCCAGAAAAGAGAGCCTATCCCCTATATTTGTGGCCTCGGAGCAAGGGTTGGATACGAGCGTGTGTAAGCGAGTATTCAACCCGCAGCGACTAAAGTCACAAATATAGGTTTTTTATTTACTGAGAGCGTCTCCTTTGCCTGCGCAAATCAGAATTGCCTTTTTGGTTAAAAGTTGGTAGAATATTTTTGAAGGTATTATTTATATGAGGTGTTTATGAAAAGAAAGATAATATTATTGTTAGTAACTCTCTGGATAAGTATTTTCATAATCAGTGGCTGCAGTATGATGCCACATCTGAATGCTTCTGCCCAGACGGTGATTGATACGAAAAAGGAACTGCTTGCAGAGATTGAAAATGCGCTATCTAGTGGAAAGACGAAGATTTCTTTTGTGACAAGTGATCTTGATCAGACAGATTTTGATACGCTGAATCAGAATATAGAAGGTTTTTATGGTGTGGTAAAGGAATATCAGATAAAGAGTGTAAAGTTTTTGAATAAGTCTTATGTGACGTTAAATTGTGAGATTAGTGATAATTATTATGTAGAAAAAGCCTTTTTTGATGAGGAGGATATTCCAGAAGAACGAGAAAAAGCAAGGGATTTGTATGAAGCTTGTAAAAGTTTTCTTACCAGTTTACAAAGTAAGAAGCGAAGTGATTATGAAAAGGAAAAGCTGATTCATGATTATATTGTGAGTAATGTTGCATATGGATATCCAGGTGGAAAGAAAGAGCCGGAAGGAGATGCCTATAGTGCATATGGTGCTCTGGTTTTAAAGAAAGCGGTATGTAATGGTTATGCAGAGGGGATGAAGCTGCTTTGTGACCTTTCTGGTGTGACCTGTAAGATGATTTCTGGGACAGCAGATGGAGAAAAACATGCCTGGAATTTGATAAAGCTTGATAAAGAGTGGTATCATGCAGACCTTACCTGGGATGATCCGGAACCGGATGAGACTTCCCGTATTATGTACCCTTATTTTAATGTGGATGATACACAGATGAAAGCAGACCATAAATGGAATGCGGCATTGTATCAAAAGGCAGAAGGAAACGAATATAATTACTATAGAAAAAAAGATTTACTTTGTGAGGATTATAAAAGTTTTCGTAGTAAATGTGAGGATATTTTGGAGAAAAAAAGTCCAAATAGTATTCAGTTTATGGTGAAAGATTATGACCAGGATACGTATTCAGATGATAATCTCCAGTTTATTCTTCGGTATAGCGGCGCTTCTTCGCTACGGATGCAGATTGCGGGAAAAACTCCCTATACGATGTTATATTTTAAGCTTCAATATTGATAAGTGATAAATTACAAATTATATGGCGGAAAAGGACGTAAAATATAATATTTTAAAATAACAAAAATAAGTGTTAAAATAGATAATAAGAATAAACCTGCAGTATAGACAAAAAGGTAATAAGAAGAGATAATATTAGGCAAAAACAGATAATAAAGAAAGATAGTAGGACAAGGACAGATATACAGCTAAAGAAAGGTAGAGAAATGACAAAAGAACAGTTTATTATGGAATTAGAACAATGTCTGCAGGGCGAAGTGTCTGCATATGAATTATCTGATTCATTAACGTATTACAGACAGTATTTTGAGGATGAGATTCGTAATGGAAAAAGTGAGGAACAGGTCGTTGAAGAGTTAGGAAGTCCAAGACTTATTGCCCGCTCTATTATTGATGCGCACGGAATAGAGGAAAGTGCTTCTGGTAATTCCGATTATGGAGATAATTCTTATGGAAGTGGTTATGCACAGAATGATAGTTCCTACCGTAGCTATGGAGATGCATATTCTGACAGAAGAGATATCGAAAACAACAATCAGAAGGGAGCTTTGCAGAGTGCCGGTAAGATGATTATGACAATTATTATTTCCGCACTGGTATTTTTCATTGTATTATTTTTATTGCGGGCATTGTTGCCGCTTGCAGTGATAATTATTGCAGCAGTTTTGATTGTACGCCTGATTCGAGGATAATATTCAAGAATTCCTAGATGATGCAATTAGAGCAAATGATAGAAGGAAACAGGACAGAAAAGAGGGTTTGATATGACAAGGGAAGAAGTATTGGAAAAAGTATCAAAGAAACGAGAAGAATTTATCTCCTGGTATCATGAATTTCATCAGATACCAGAACTTGGATTTGAAGAAAAAGAAACAACAGAATTAATCTGTGAGAAGCTTACCGGGATGGGGATTCATCCACTTCGATTAGATCCAACAGGGGTAACTGCCTATGTCGGCCCACATGATGCCTATACAGTAGGTCTTAGAGCAGATATTGACGGCCTTAGGGTTTCAGAAGATACAGATTTGCCATTCCAGTCAAAGCATCCTGGAAAGATGCATGCCTGCGGACATGATGGTCATATTACAGGCTTGTTAGGAGCAGCTTCTATTTTAAAAGAAATGGAATCTGAACTGACTGTTCGTGTCAAATTAATTTTTCAGCCGTCTGAAGAAAATACAAAAGGTGCAAAGCAGATTATTTCCCAGGGAATATTAGAAGATGTTGATGAAGTGTTTGGCCTGCATCTCTTTTCCGATATAAAAGCAGGAGAGATTTCTGTGGAGCCGGGAGCCAGAATGGCACAGACAGATCGTTTTACTATCACTTTCATCGGAAAAGGTGGTCATGCCGCAAAGCCACATCAATGTGTGGATGCTACCGTTATGGCTGCTGACTTTGTAATGAATGTACAGACAATTGTAGCAAGAGAGCTTGACCCGATTGAGGGAGCGGTTGTGACAGTTGGTTCCTTAAAATCGGGAACGCAGTATAATATTATTTCCGGTAAGGCAGTCTTAGAAGGAACTTGCCGAAGCTATTCTGAAGACGTAGCACAGCACTTACAGGATGCCATTCGAAGAAGAGCAGAAGCAGTAGCAGACAGCTACGGCGGAAACGTAAAGATTGCCTATGAACAGGGCTCTCATCCACCAGTACTTAACGATGCAGCACTTTCCCGCCGAATCGCAGACGAAGCGGAACAGCTATTAGAGAATAGAAAGCTTGTCCATATCGCGCCATTAATGCTTGGAGAAGATTTCTCCTGGTATCAGAAGGAAGTGCCGGGTGTATTTGCCTTCGTAGGCTGTGGCACACCGGGAAGAAAGTGCTATCCAAATCATCATCCGAAGTTTGAAGTTGAAGAATCTGCACTTTCAGATGGGGTGTTGTTGCATTTGGCGGCGGTGGTTTCGGCGATGCATCGGGAGAAGGAAGAGTAGAATGCATAAAATATAAAGAATGCCTTGTTAAGAAAAAAGATTGTAAAATCTCTTGATATCTTTGTAAAGAAAAGTGAAGAAAAATGTTTAAAATGTTGTAAAAAAGTGTTGACAGCTTTCACGCCATATAGTATAATAAACCTCGTTGATGACGTGGGATCTTAGCTCAGCTGGGAGAGCATCTGCCTTACAAGCAGAGGGTCACAGGT
>ENA-OWPB01002090-OWPB01002090.1-human-gut-metagenome-genome-assembly--contig:-NODE-2090-length-15022-cov-15.863901_pt1 | contig 15022 bp, 10 predicted proteins | sample MGYA00248260_ERZ651838 | MGnify/ENA primary metagenome ERZ651838 (study PRJEB26924, sample SAMEA4378304) | human gut metagenome | biome: human gut; feature: human-associated habitat; material: faeces...
CTGTATCATACGGCATTTTCAGTTCAGAAAATGCCTGCCTGTGAACAGTAACAATTTTCTCTCTTTGTCTATCTGACTGCCGTGTCTGCCTATGCATCCTCTGCCGGCACTTTGCTTACGGTATCATCTCCCTGTACCAGAACCAGCGCAGAGATACCTTCGACAGTAACAGAACCTTCCGCCGTTCCAAGAGATTTGCATCCTGCCTTTTTACCATTGACACAGATATCCCACGTCCCGGCAGGTAAGTTTACTGTGACTGCATCAGGATTTCCATTATAGATGACTGCAATATTCTGTGCCGTTTCTCCCTGTACCTCACCCTGAATGGTATAGGCTACGACATTTGCATCAAGTCCAGTCATAAAGGTAAGATTATTCTGAATTGCAGCGGCTGTTGTCATGCGCAGTGCACTGTGTGCCTTACGGAATGCGATCAGACCTTTATAATATTCATAAACATCCATTACGTTACCTTTATTATCCCACTTAATGCTGTTCGTTGCATCAGGGGAAGAATAGCTGTTCTCATCAAATCCGGTCTCAGACTTCTCATTTGGCTTAGAGCGAAGCATCTCTTCACCAGCCTGCATAAATGGTACACCCTGCGAAGTAAAAAGAACCGCGCTTCCCAGCTTATTCATCTTCACTCTGTCAGCCTCACTGTCATCTGCATTGGAAATGGCAAGCTTATCCCAGAATGTCAGATTATCATGGCAGGATATATAATTAATACTCTGTCCCGGCTGTCCCGACCAGTTCGTACACTTATCACCAGCCTTTGTGAGCGTAACCTGCGAATGCGGGGTCGCTGCTACAACACTGAATTTAATGTTTTCTTCCATATCATCTTTGCCGCTTACAAAACCTTTGTCCAGAAAATCAAATACACTGCCTTTGATCCCATCACGGATATCATCACTGAAAGCACCCACACGATCCAGCCGGTAAATATTGTTCTTCGTTGCCAGCTGTGCTGCCGGCAATGCAGATTCTCCTCCAGTCCATCCTTCACCATATACCATAATGTCAGGACTCACCTGATCCAGTGCTTTTCTGACAGCCTTCATGGTATCCAGATCATGTACGCCCATCAAGTCAAACCGGAAACCATCAATATGATATTCCGTTGCCCAGTATACAACAGAATCTACGATATACTTGCGCATCATGGCACGCTCTGAGGCTGTTTCATTCCCACAGCCTGAGCCATCTGAATAATGATTGCCATTCTTTCTGTAGTAATAATCTGGCACTGTCTTCTGAAACCATGAATCTGCCAGATGATAAGTATGATTATATACAACATCCATATTCACGCGGATTCCATTTTCATGAAGTGTCTTAATCATCTGCTTCATTTCATTGACGCGTACTTCCCCATGATATGGATCTGTACTGTAAGAACCTTCCGGCACATTATAATTCTTAGGATCATAGCCCCAGTTGAACTGCGCTGTATCTGGCTTTGTTTCATCTACAGTAGCATAATCACAGCTCGGCAGAATCTGTACGTGAGTCACTCCAAGATCCAGAATATGATCAAGTCCTGTAGCCAGCCCTTCCCTGTTCTTTGTTCCGCGCTCTGTCAGTCCAAGAAACTTACCTGCATTCCGAATCCCGGAAGAAGCATCGGAAGACAGATCACGAATATGTACTTCATAAATCACTGCATCTGTTGCATTATTAAATGCCGGTCTGACATCTGAATCAAATCCATCCGGATCGGCAGCTTGCAGATCAAGGATCTCACCTCTGTTGCCATTTACTCCTGCACTTCTTGCATATAAATCAACAACTTCATTTACTTTATTACCAATCTGTACTGAATAAGTATAATATACGCCATTCAGGTCTCCTGTCTTTTCACACACCCAGGTTCCTTTGACATCTGCTGTCATTGGAATTGTTTCTATCAAATTGTCACCATCGCCCTGCTCATATAGGTTAAGCGATACTTTCCCGGCAGCAGGTGTCCATATACGAAATGTTGTCTTTTCTTTTGTATATACAGCCCCCAGATCGTTACCGTCATATACCAATTCATCATTAAAATTAGTAGAACCAATCTTTCTTTTCATCGATACCATACATCCTTCATAGCCCTGTCTGTTCAAAGAATCATCCTGTTACCCGCCTAGTATACCTCTCCCTTTTCAGTTCGTCCAGTTAATTTTTTCGTTTTTTTTCGTAAATTATCCTATTTTGTCATGTATACTACCGCTTCATACGGACGGATTTTTTCTGAAATATCTTTATAGTTTCCTATCAGAATTCCCCGGTTTTCTTTTACCATATCCGCAATAGAAGCCGGAACATCCAGTTCTTTTTCCGAGAAATTGCAGATTACCAGTATTTTTTTATTCTCGGATGATCTTGTATAAATGTAAAGATTTTCATCTGCATCTTCAAGTCCGTCGAACGTTCCATAAACGATCACTTCTTCCTCTTTGCGCAGTTCTATGAGTTTTCTGTAGTAATTGTATATGGAATCCGGATCTTCCACCTGGGCAGCCGCATTGATCGTTTTATAATTCGGATTCACGGCAAACCATGGCGTTCCCGTGGTAAATCCTGCATTTTCTGAATCATCCCACTGCATAGGTGTCCTTGCATTATCCCGTCCTTTCTTACTGATAATGTCCATCATCTGATCATGCGTATATACTTTTGTATCAGTAACAAGATCTATATAAATATTTTTTTCTTCTATATCGTCACATTCAGACACATCCGAAAAATGCATATTGGTCATTCCAAGTTCTTCCCCCTGATATACATACGGTGTTCCCTGCATCATGTGAAGACAGGTTGCAAGCATCTTTGCTGAAAGCTCCCTGTATTCCCCGGAATCATTTCCCCATCTCGAAACAACCCTTGGCTGATCATGATTGTTCCAGTACAGACTGTTCCATGCTACTTCCTCTAACCCTTTCTGCCAGCGGTTTAAAACTTCTTTGAGATCCGGAAGATAAAGTTTCTTATCTGTCCACTTTCCATGTTCATCCGAATCCACATCCATATGCTCAAACTGGAATACCATGCTTAACTCTTTTCCATCGCTTCGCGCATATTTTTTTGCCTCTTCGAGCGTAACGCATGATGTTTCACCCACTGTCAGAAGGTTATACCTGCTTAATACTTTTTGGTTCATCTCCTGAAGATATTCATGTTCATGAGGTCCATTGGCTGTGACTGCACCACAAAAAGAATATTTTTCCCCTTCTTTTACCGGGCCATCTTTGTATTCTTCCGGCTTGCTGATCAGACTGATCACATCCATCCGGAATCCGTCAATGCCTTTTTCACACCACCATGTCATCATATCAAAAACTTCTTTTCTTACCACAGGATTATCCCAGTTAAGATCAGGCTGTTCCGGCACAAACTGATGCAGATAATACTGTCCGGTTGTCTCATCAAACTGCCATGCAGATCCACTGAAATATGATCCCCAGTTTGTCGGTTCATGACCATCTACCGGATCTTTCCAGATATAATAATCGCGGTATTTATTATCTTTTGATTTTCTGCTTTCCAGAAACCATTTATGCTGGTCAGATGTATGGTTGACAACCAGATCCATTACCAGTTTCATTCCTCTTTGATGAATTTCTTTTAATAATTCATCAAAATCTTCCATTGTCCCGAACTCATCCATTATATCCTGATAATCGCTGATATCATATCCGTTATCTTTATTTGGAGATTTATAGATCGGGGATACCCAGATAACTGTGATACCGAGATTCTTTATATAGTCTAATTTTTTTATGATCCCCTGAAGGTCTCCGATTCCATCTCCGTTACTATCCATAAAACTCCTTGGATAAATCTGATAAACAACTGCTTCTTTCCACCATGCTTTCTGCATCTTTTTTCTCCTTATAAATCAGCGGTCATGATCTCAATGACTGCCAGTCTGATCTCTTTTTTTAAATTCGTCGTCTCAAGCTCGCCTAAGATATCTGCCAGATTTTTTCCACTACTTAAAAGCCGGTATGCAGACTCTTTTGCAAGATTACTGTCCTGTGCCTGATTCAGCAGATCATACACACGCTCCAGTGTATGGTTGTCATTTAATGTCAGTTTCTGTTCAAAAACAATTTCCACTTTTTCATCCACTGACACTTTCGGAATGTGGATTCTGATACATCCCTTCTTCCACTGATATTCATACGTTATTTTGATTTCTTTTCCACTTATGTATACTTTAGGCACTGCCTCTTTCACTCCACACAGTTCCACTGTATAATCCCGGAATTCCGGGATCAGATCTGTCTGTCCGGCCGCCCCTTCGATTGTGAACGCCCCTCTTTCCCAGTCAAAATGCATGGATGTAAAGCAACAGCTCCTGCCATCTTTATAATCCTCGGTTTCACCGTCATCCTCATAATGTGTATAATTGCCATCCGCTCCGCCATAGACTCTTATGATAAGTTCTTCCGGATTTTTCAGAAAATCTTTTCCGAACAGTTCTTTCTGCATCGGAATGATGCCTCCTGCTTTTACAAGCACCGGAATACTGTTAATGCCGCGGAACATCCACATTACTTTCTCACCTTTATAGATCAATCCGGTAAAGAAATCGTGGTAACAGCCTTCCGGTATCCACGCTTTTACTTTTCCCTGATTTAAACTCGCTATCTGGTCACTTGTAATCGGTGCAACAATCATATCTGTTCCAAAAAGATACTGGTTGTTGCTTACTCCCTCAACAAAAGAATGATCCTGAACCGGATATGCCTGTTCCTTTTCCGGATAATCGTAATACATTGGTGCAATGACCGGGCGGTATTCTTTGTATGCCAGATAGTTCATGGTGTAAAGATAAGGCAGTAACTGATGCCTTAAGCGCAGGGCTTCTCCCATCGCATGTTCTACTTCCGGTCTGAAATTCCATGGTTCTTTTCCACTGAACGACATTTTAGTACTGTGCAGCCTGTTGATCGGGGAAAATGTCCCTAACTCATACCAGCGTGCCTCCATAACATCTGACCGGATTCCAAGCATATGTCCGCCTATATCATGACTCCACCATCCATATCCAATATTTGATGCCGTTGCTGTAAAATAAGGCTGGAAATCAAGCGACTCCCATGTTACAACTGTATCCCCGGAAAAACCTACCGGATATCTGTGAGAACCAGGACCTGCATAACGTGAAAATGTCATTTTTCTTTTTCCATCCCGTCCACTGTCAAGATAATGGTAATGATTCAGCATCCAAAGCGGATCTAACTCTTTCACTGCCGTATGTCCACCCTGCTGCCAGTCCAGCCACCAGAAATCAACTCCCTCTTCCTCAAGCGGATGATGTACGATCTCAAAATAATTTTCCAGAAACTCCGGATCTGTAATATCGAATTCAACCGGTTCTCCGGCTGCCGGATCCATTCCCATTGCCTCTGCCATTTCTTTATACATACTTTCGCATTCCCGGATACCGAGTGCCGGATGCACATTTAAAGTCACTTTCATTCCCCTGTCATGCAGATTATCCATAAAACTCACCGGATCTGGAAACAGATCTCTGTTCCATGTATAACCGGTCCAGCCGGAACCATACTTCTTGTCAATATCTGTGATATGCCAGTCCATGTCAATGACTGCCACCGAAAACGGGATTTTTTCCGCTAAGAAACGATCCATCAGTCTCTGATACTCATCCTGTGAATACTCGTAATATCTGCTCCACCAGTTTCCAAGTGCATATTTTGGAAGCATTGGGACACGGCCGGTAACCCTAAAAAAATCTTTTACCGCGCCCCGGTAATCATGACCATAGGCAAACAGATAGAAATCCTCTCCTCCCTGTTTTCTCTCTTTGATCCAGCCATCCTCGGTAAGTAAAATCGTTTTTGAATCATCTAATACTGCAAATCCATCCCTGGAAAGAATTCCTTTTTCCAGTCTGATCCTGCCGTCTGCTTCATCGAGCGTACGGGCAGTTCCGAAAAGATTACGATCCTCTTTTCTGCCATAATACCATTCCAGATCACATCCATTGTCCGGTTTTTTCAGCTTCACACTCAGGATGCTCTCATCAAATGCTCTCTCATCATAGCGTATCCGTATGCTTTTTGTCTGGATCTCCAGAAAGTTGTTTTTCTGCTTTATCTCAAAAGGAACCTCTTCTAAATCCCTGTACCATATTACCTGCGAAGCCTCATCCACAAATGCACCGGATTCATTATATTCAAATCTGACCAGCCTGTCCGTCAGAAATGTAATACGGTAATTTTTTCCAAGAACAATATTCCGCGGATCTGCTTTTGGTCTTCTTTCACATATGAACTGCTGTTTCATCGTCTATTACACATCCTTTCGTATTTTTACATTTTGAAAAATCTTCTTTAAGAAAAAACTGTTGATCCATGCAATTCCCGAGATACCGATCAAAAACCAGATACCAAATGCAATTGGAATTTTTGAAATAATAAAAAATGGAAGGGTATTCAAACCCAGCATAAGCAATGTATATGGAATATTCGAGATTCCGAGCAATACGGCATTCCTCACAGTTGCTTTCACAGTATTCTCAAAGTAAGATTCCATTGGAAACGCGTAAGTAAAAATCTCTGCTACTATGATCCCGGCTGCGATCACAAGTATCTGTAAAGCATTCATCGTTCTGTCTGCAGCAAAAATATGATAATCCAGATATAGCATTGCAATCACCAGTACACCCACAAGATAAATGATCGTAGATGACCTGAAACTTGCTTTAAACAACTTCCAAAAATCCTTTATCAGATATCCTTCTTTTTTCTCCTGTATGCGAAAGATGCATCCATAAACGGCTGTTATGGATGCCCCTATCGTAACGATCGGAATACAAAAGAGGATTGCTAAAAGATTTAATCCAACCAGATCTGCGATCCGGTTTAATACCTTTACAAACTTTCCATCATTCTGCAGCATTTTTCTCTCCTATGCTCTTATGCCCGAAATTCATTTTTTCCTTTGCTGACAGTTACTCTCTGATCCATGATCTCTGCCTCGAAATCTTCCCCTTCGTTTATAACTTCCACACCATCTTTGCAGACTGTGATATGAAGTTCGTTTCCTTTCCAGTAAAGAGGATATGTAAACTTCTCCCACTGTTTTGGACAATTTGGAGCAATACGGAGATGACCGTCACGGATTCTTATTCCACCGAATCCCATTACCACATCCTGCCATACACCTCCCATATTTGCACTGTGGATTCCTGCATCAGAGGATTTCATCTCCTGTCCAAGATCGGTAAGTGCAGCACTCATGAACATTTCATAAGCCTCTTGCTCCATACCAAGGTCACATGCAGTGATACTGTGGATTGCCTTGGAAAGAGATGAATCATGCAGTGTTCTTGCTTCATAGTATACATAGTTCTTTGCCTTATTATCCGGTGTCGTGATATCTTCCATCTGATACAGCAGTTCTACAATATCAGCCTGTTTACCTGCCTGCATTCCCTGTACATCTTCCCCTGAATAATCATGAAAGATCGTTCCCACAACAGAAGCATTCTTATACACAGAAAGATCTATTTCTTTTAGATCAAAGTATCCGTCAAACTGAGGAATAATTCCTGTTTTTTCATCCGGCTGCGGCAGATAAAGTTTCTTCATTTTATCTTTCAGTTCTTCCTCTAACTGTTCTAATGATGTACCCTCTTCCTGCATTAATTTCTGCATTTTCCCGTAGATATCTTTCTTCTCATCACGGATGCATGCAATTACCTGTGCTGCAAGTCTCATATTTTCATGTGCCATATAATTCGTATATGCATTATTATCCACATGTTCTTTGTACTCATCCGGTCCTATAACATCACGGATTTCATATCTGTTGTTTTCTTCAATCCACTCCAGACGGCTGTTCCAGAATCTGGCAGTCTCGATCGTCATCTCATAGCCATATCTATCCATGAAGTCCTGATCATCTGTTGCAGCATAATACTGCCACAGTGCAAAAATAATATCAGACGTAATGTGCTGCTCGATCACTCCGGTTAAACAGATCATCGGCTCTCCGGTATGAACATTGACACCGATCACATACGGTGTAACTTCACCATCACTGACCCATGCCGCTTCCCACGGGTACATTGCTCCTTTGTAACCATTTTCGATTGCTTTCTTTCTTGCACCGTACAGTCCCTTATAACGGAATTCCAGAAGAGTTCTTGCCGTCTCCGGTTCTGACATCTGGAAATATGGGAAAATAAATGTCTCTGTATCCCAGAAAGAATGTCCTTTATATCCTTCTCCACTAAGTGCCTTTGCACCAATACCAACCCGGTTATCTTCCCTGCGTACCATGATCTGAAGATGATAAAGTGCAAAACGCACCGCTATCTGTGCATCATCTTCTTTACTATCAATCTGAATGTCCTGTTTCTTCCAGATTTTCTCCCAGACTTTTTTACTTTCCCCCAAAAGAGTTTCATAGCCTTTTTCTTCCGCTTCTTTTAAATTATCAAGACCATCACTGCAGACATTCTCTCCTTCCGGCTCTTTCCCTGATGCCACATATTCCAGATCTCTGCTGGAATGGACCGTTGAGATCTTTTCCACTCTTGCAGTCTCTCCCTGTGGAATGACAAGCTGAATTTCAGCGTGGATTTTTCTTCGATCATCAATGATCTTAGATGCCGCATCTTCTGTATACTTTCCGCTCTGGAATACTTTATGTACGGTGCTGACTGCAATTGAAACTGCCGATTCTGTCGTGACCATACCCATCTGAAGAAATTTTTCTTCAAATGCACGCTTGGAAAATTCTGTGAGATGCTGTGCCCCATGATTTGTTACCTGTGCATCAATTCCGCTTACAACTTTTACTTTCATCTCGCAGTTTACCGGTTTGATTTCAACATATGCACCGATCACATGCACATTTTCATAAGATACAAAACGGTGGAAAGAAAGATGTACGATATCTCCATTTTTCCCTTTCCATAAAACGTTGCGGCAGGTTTCTCCTGTATAAAGGTTTAATGTTCTTGAATACTCTTTTATATTGTTCTCATTCATGGAAAAACGTTCCCCATTGAGTTCGATCTCCATGTTCACAATATCCGAAACATTCGGCAGTTCTGTTACTTCATCTTTACTTGCTTTATTGAATGTTCCTGTAATAAACATACCCCTTACGGTATTCACATATTGTTCTTCGAGAGAATTGCGGAGTCCTAAATATCCATTTCCCTGTGTGAAAACAGATTCACATTTTCCTGTATATTTCTCATTGAAACTGGTTTCTTCAATGATCCAGCTTTTTTCTTTTTCTGTCCCTTTTCTGTAATTCATAACTGGCATAGCTTCATTCTCCTTTATTAACCTTTAATTCCGGATGCAGCAACAGATTCCTGTACCTGCTCCTGTGCAAAGCAATATACAATGATCGCCGGAACCACTACGAGTGTGAGTGCCGCAAACATTTTCGTGTAATCGTACGATAATGACTGGTTAAAAAACTGTAATGCAACCGGCAGCGTCCTGTTCTTCTCTGATGATGTAAGAAGTGCTGCATAGAAATATTCATTCCAGTTGCCGAGAAACATTAAAATTCCAGCGGTAGAGAGACCTGATTTCGCAAGTGGAAGATTGATCATAAAAAATGTACGGAAAAACCCTGCACCATCAATCGTAGCAGCCTCATCCAATTCTTTTGGGACTCCCATAAATGCCGATTTCAAAATGAAAATTGACATTGCAATACCGCTTCCCAGATATACAAGGATCAAACCTGTTTTGGTATCATACAGATGCATGGAATTGATCAGCGAAAAAATCGGCTGTGCTTTTGCATGACCCGGAACAAGCATTGTAATTGTAAATAGTGCAAAAATAAGATTTCTTCCCGGGAACTCATATTTCGCCAATACATAGGCCGCCATTGCAAAACAGATCAGGGATATCACCGTAGATATCAGCGATATCATCAGCGAATTGCCAAAATAACTAAAGAAATCATATTTCTGGAACAGATATGTGTATGCCTCTTTTGCTGTTGTAATACCTGTTGGCAGTGTAAATGGTCCCTCCAGAATCTGTGCATTCGTTTTAAAGGAGGATAATGCCACCCATACGATTGGGAATACACTCAGCATAATAACAATGAATTCTGTTCCATAAATCAGGATATTTGTTAATATTTTTTTTATCACATTCATGATTGTTCCTCCTAGTAGATTGAATCATTCATACGGAATGCCTTTGTTACAATGTACATAACCAGTAAACCGATCAGGAACATGATCACACCGATCGCATTGGCAAATCCGTAGTTGTAATCTGTGATCGCACGTACCAGCAGTACAGATAAACTCATCGTATCATCACCAGGTCCTCCGGCTGTCGTAAGTGCGATCGCTTCATACATGGAGATACGTGATGTGATAGAACATAACATTCCGGTTCCTATGGAGATCCGGCAAAGTGGAAGTTCCACGAAACGGATCAGCTGCCATCCATTCGCTCCGTCAAGTTTTGCTGCTTCGATCAGTTCTTTTGGAATCGCCATTAAATCATTCAATACAATCAATGTGACAATAACTGCATAAAACAGCCACGTAAGGGTAACTGCCCAGAATGCATATGGACTCTGGTAGAACCACTGCACCGAAAAATCTTTATCAAATACACGTATCACTGAGTTTAAAACACCCATCTGGTCATTGAAAATAAACCGGTAGATCAATGCCCACGCTGCTGCTGAAATAATATTTGGTATCATAAATACAGAACGTGTGAATTTCCATCCGTGAGGTTTCAGATATAAAACAAATGCCGTGAGCACACCAAATCCTACATGGAACGTCATTGCAATAACCGACCATAAGATCAGGTTTTTGATCGATGCTGCAGAGGCACTGTTGGTAAAGAGCTTTATATAGTTACTGATCCCATCAAAAGCAGGATCATTGAATCCATCCCATTTTGTAAATGATGTTGTAAGCATCACAACGATCGGCTGTACATAAAACATCACAAATATAATGATTGTCGGAAGAAGGAATGCGTAAATCCATTTAAAATTTTTAACCTGCACTTTTCCGTATTTTTTCTTTTTTGTCATAATATTCCCTTTCCTTTCAGAAATATCAATTATTTTCAGATAAATTTCTTTCAGAAGGCAATCTTCTGAAAGAAAAGGGGGAATCAATTTGTCCGTAAATGATCCCCCCTCCATGATTTCATCGATTATCTATCGCCAGCTTCAGCAGCTTTTGTTGTAAGAGTCTCACAGAACTCTTCCGGAGTGATCTGTCCATTTACTAACTGCACAAGATTGGTTCCAAATACACTGCTTGATACGGAATCAGGCATAATATTTAATACATTAGGAACGATATTTGTATCAGATGTCAGTAACTCGGTCTGCTGTTTTACCAATGGTTTTTCATCTAACTTCGAAAGAAATTCATCGCTATAGGTAAGATTCGGTATCTGGCATCCCTCTGTAAGTGCAAATGTCTCTAACTCATCTTTTGAATAAATAAATGCAAGAAAAGCTTCTGCACATTCTCTCTCTTCATCCGTACCACCATTGGTAAGCGTCCATCTGCCAAATACTTTTGTATCACAGATTGACACATTGCCAGGATAATAATCCGCTTTTACATCCGCTCCGTTAAATCCATTAGACCAGTTACCAGAAGCACTGTCCACGAATTCAGAGTTCATCCAGGAACCATTGCAGATAACGGCTGCCTGATCAGACATAAATGCATTAGCTGCGTCTGCATATGCTGCACCAACTGCGTTAGCGGATGCATTTGTTTTCCAGATCTCTGTTAATTTTGTTACAGCATTTACGAATGCCGGTTCTGTGTAATCGTAGCATTTGGTTCCTTCATTCGATTGAAGCCATTCTTTACCACCATCTTCATTTGCGATCAATGCCGTTAATAACAGTGCTGATGTCCATGCATTGTCTACTGTCTGGAACGCAAATTTGTTGTCACCAAGAGAACTGATAAATTCATCCATTGTCATGGCTGAAACTGTTTTCTCCGGTGAGTACAGTGCTGAGTTATAGTATAAACCTACGTTAGAAAGTGTGATCGCCGGCACACTGATGATATCACCGTTCTCCTGTGTACAATATTCCAAAGAAGAATCTACGCAAAGCTCTTTGATCTCTGGATGTTCATCCAGAAAATCATTCATCGGGTAATACAGTTTTCCCGGGATCATTGCTGTCTTGATCCATTCTATGTTAGGTGTCTGGATCAGTGCAGGAAGTGAATCAGACTGTGCCAGCTGGCTGATCTTGTCTGTATAAGATGCCTCAACGACTTCTTCTAATTCAATATGATATTTTCCTTTGTTTGCCTCATTAAATCTCTCAACGGCAGGTTCAAAATATATAGCACCCACATTCTCTCCGACAAAATAGGTCGGGATTGTAAGTGTGATCTCACCACCGTCAGATGCATTCTCTGTCTTTCCTCCCTTTTCGGTTGCTGATGCACTGTTATTACCGCCGTTTGAGCCACCGCATGCTGCAAGGGACGCTGTCATTGCTGCCACAAGTAAAATAGATACAAATCTTTTCTTCATATGTATTCCTCCTGAAATATTAGTATAAAGTAAAAAACTAAAACGTTTTGGTAACTGATAAACGAATCATATCCCAAAACGTTTTGGTTTTCAAGTCTTTTGTGCATTTTTTTGTTTTTTCATCATGTTTCACGAATTTTATTGTTTACTTTTATATAATTTTCACAAGTTCATTTCTTTGTTGATGCGCGTTTCATAAGTTTGTATTCCATGGGTATCCAGTCTGGTACACGGTTTCCTTCAATCATGCTGATGACCGTATTCGCACACGCTACGCCCATTTTGTAAGGATACTGCTTAATCGATGTAATCCCTCCGTGAATATACTGTGAAACCGTATAATCATCAAACCCTGCTATTGCTACATCATCCGGCACCCGTACTCCAAGCTGTCCCATGCCTTCAATTGCTCCAATCGCAATGCTGTCACTCACACAAAAAAAAGCATCAATCTCCGGATAGCTTTTTTTTAATTCTATTGACTTTTGAACTGCTATTTTCTGCTCAAACAGACAGTCCTCGATCCATTCTTCCCGGATATGGAGTCCATGTTTCTCTAATGCACGCCTGTATCCACACTCTCTGCGTTCTGACACCTGCGCCATCTTCTTACCGGAAAGCATTGCAATATTACGGCATCCATTCTCAATAAGATGTTCTACTTCTTCAAAAGATGCTTTCTCATTATCAACGGAAACCTCACATACATGGTCGCTTTCCAGCGCAACATCCACAAGGACGCATGGAATCTCACTGTTTTTAATCTGCTCATAGTACGGCATATCCATAGCAAGCCCGTCAACTATGATTCCAGCCAGTTTCTTTTTCTTGCAGATCTGCCCAAAACTGATTTTTATCTGCTTGTTTGTCGGCATTGTAAGAATCGTAAATTCATACTCCATTTTCTGGGCAATCTTATAAATTCCACTCGTAAGTCCAAACATAATACCGCTCGGATCTTCTTCCGGCAATTCCCCGGCAAGCAGCAGTGCAATTGTCTTCTTCTGTATGCCTCTTAGTGAACGGCCAGCCTCATCCGGTATATAATCCAGTCGTCTTGCCACCTCCATGACTTTCTGTCTGGTCTTTTCACTCACATCTTTATAGCCGTTCAGTGCATGGGATACCGTAGTCAGTGATACTCCTGCCTCCTGTGCAACATCACGTATCGTCGTTCTTTCATTCAGATATAACTTTCTGTCTTTCGCCATATGATCCCCCATTGCATTACATTTTTCAGTGATTTGTAACCATCTTATCACATTTTATCATGATATTCCAACTGCAAAGCAAGCAATTCCATCCATATTTTTCCTGTTTATATTACTTGTAATTCTTATTTTGCAATGTCCAGTAAATCTTTAAATGTAGACAGCTTATAATCTGCTTTGTCATAACCTGCCGCATCGCCGATCGCAATTGCTGTCATATGACCGGAAACTGCTGCATCAATTCCCGCATATGCATCTTCCACAACACCGCACTCTTCCGGCTTCAAGCCAAGAAACTCTGCTGCTTTTAAGAAAACTTCCGGATCTGGTTTGGATTTTTTAATATTTGTTCCATCCGAAATTGCATCGAATTTGTCGATAATTCCTGTTCTCTCAAGAATATATTTTGCATTCCTGCTTGATGATCCGATTGAAAGCAGATATCCCCTTCTATGCAGCTCATCTAAAGTTTCTTTCACTTCATCACTGACATCTGCCGGTGTCATCTGCTCTAAAAGTTTTTTATAAATATCATTCTTCTCTTCCGCCATCTTCTGTTTCTCCTCATCGCTTAACGGATGTCCCTCATATCTTTCCAGAATAATTTCCAGGCTATCCATACGGCTCACTCCGCGCAGCCGGTTGTTGATCTCCTGATCGAAGTAAATACCTTTCTCATCAGCCATCTGTTTCCATGCTTTATAATGATACTGATCTGTAAACACGATCACTCCGTCCAGATCAAAAATAAGTCCTTTTAATGACATTTCTACACCTCCATACTTTCTCTCGCTCTTAGTTTTCCGATATCATCCTGTGTATCTTCTCTCTTATATATTTTCATGTGTCCAGTTACCAAAACGTTTTGGTAAATTTATATTATCATCCTCTATTTTAAAAAGCAACAACGTTTTGGTAAATTGTCAATAAATTTTATGTACTGCAAAAACTGCGGTTGAATTTTACAGCAGACAAGCCTTTCTTTCCATACTTCCATCCGGTGAAACAGAAACACCGGCAAATCTGTTTATGTTGGTATTGAACGATTTGTAGTAAATAAAGTATAATGTCCATGAGCTCATTTTGACACCTCTCAAAATACAAAGAAAGGAACACCATGAAAACAGGACTTGTAGTAGAAGGCGGCGGTATGAAATGTGCATACAGCGCCGGTATTCTGGACAAATTTTTAGATGACAATATCACATTTTCCTACTGCATCGGCGTATCTGCGGGTGCTGCAAATACGCTGTC
>ENA-OWPB01002097-OWPB01002097.1-human-gut-metagenome-genome-assembly--contig:-NODE-2097-length-14976-cov-5.415187_pt1 | contig 14976 bp, 15 predicted proteins | sample MGYA00248260_ERZ651838 | MGnify/ENA primary metagenome ERZ651838 (study PRJEB26924, sample SAMEA4378304) | human gut metagenome | biome: human gut; feature: human-associated habitat; material: faeces...
AAAAATACTCCTTTTCGATAAGAATTGTCATATCTGAATTCTTACCAAAAAGGAGCCATTTTTTACCGGAAACACAAACTATTTTACACTACCGATTCCTCGTTAGTCATGCCCTTTGCTTCTGGCACAATACTTTCAAAGACTGCGCCCCGGACGATAAGGCGGTGGCTGCGCGTTCTGCGTTCCTCTTTGAATAGCTTCTGACGCAACATCTTTTCCCGATTTTCAAACTGCCGGATTTTCTTCTTTCCCCCCTCAATCTCGGCTTGCAGCTCCTCGCGGGTTTTCTCTCTTGGCTTTGTCATGGGTGGTCGCTCCTTTCTGCTCATAGGCATAGAAAAAGGACAATCGATTTTCTCGACTGTCCTCTCGGATTGGTTATGTAATTGTAAAATGTTATTTTTCATTAAACTTTTGAATATCTCCGTAATCTTTAAGCTCACTATTTTCAAAAGCTTGTTGTAAATTATCGCTATCCAAAAACAACACATTTCCACTTGAGGTCAAGGGCAACAAACAAGAATCAGCTTTCAGTATTTCTGCCGGATTGTCTATTAGCATAACCAGAGGATTTTTTGCTTCTATCGGCTTCGCTGATCCAAGAGTTACATTTACAGGAAATGCAAGCAGACCGCCACCTTCGTATTCGTATAACCCTGTTCCTTCTGGCAATACACTTCCGTCGTTTGTCAATATCGGCATTTGACTGTCTAAAAACTCTTGCATACTTTTTGATAAGCTGCTATATTCTATGGGTTTTAATTTGCCAGAATCGCCAAAGTTTTCAATCCATTTGGGATTTGTAAACACAAAATGGTCATAATCTCCCAGCTCGGCAGAAAGTTCAATAGCGCTATCTACTACATAGGAGAGGAGCAAATTGTCCTCTTGGTCAGATAGCAAATTGCTTCCAGCAGTTATCAGTTCTTTATCTTCGCATACTGTATCTATGTCAGTATATTCTATAAAGCTAATTCCGGTCATGTCATATTCGGAAAGCTTATTTGTATTTCCGCACCCGGTTAAACTAATCACAAGTGCTAATGCAGACATGATTATAATGTTGTTATGTTTCATAGATTCCTCCATTTTCTGTTTGGTGCCCAATTATTAAAGAAGTATAACACAAACCTATGAACAAATCCACATCATTTCAGCCTGTCGGCAGCATCGTGTTCTCTGGCATACTCTCACGCCGCCTCTCGGCGTTCTTCACTGTATGGGGCGGTCAGATGGAAAGAGAAACCGTCAAGATATAACTGGGCATATTCTAATGGCTCATCAATGGCAAGTGCGTTTAATGTGCACAATCCGATCCGGGAGTGGTCTTTAAGTTCTTCTCAGCTTCCTAACAGTCAATGCGAAGCGTATAACTAGCAGAAGTATAAACATCAATGCTGTTCCTGTGTGGATTGTATTCTGCAAATATTTTTATCATCGTATCGAATCTCCTTATCATTCAATCAAGAGGAAGCATTAGAAAAAGCATCTACGTTGTTGGAGCAGTTGTATGGGATTGATACGGATACGCTTGCAGTCGAAACAGAATATGATCAGGCATTAGACGGAAATGGAGAGATATTTACAACAGATCATATTACTTATCGGGATGAAGCGGCAGGTATTTCCTATATGGTATCCGTAAATCTGCAGAATGGAGAAATAAAGACTGTTTTAGCAGAAAAAGACACTGGTTCAAATTATTCCAAAGAAATAGCGGAAAATGCAGCACAGTACCAGGGACTTTCTTTGGATGCAGAGAAGATGGCGCATGCATACATGGGAGAAAATGCTGTGTGGACTGCAAAACAGATCGAATATATGCGAGATGAAAAGCAGATGCTTGGAACAGATAATAGCAGACGTAAAGTAGTAAAAAACATTATATGAAAATACGACAAAAAGTGGCAGGAGATAAAAAACTTCTGTCACTTTTATTGTCGAATAAGCGTTAAGTTTCCTCCCAGTTCAAATCAACGTATATATCTATTAAGAGTCAATAATACATTCGATACAGAATGATTCAGTCAGGAGCGATGTCAGTTGCAGACAATAAGCTCAGTCAGTTAGAAGCAAGGTTCTCTTGCAAACAAACCCATGTGGATATAACAGGAGCAATCCTGTTCATATTAAAAAGAAAATATTCGGATATCGGAAAGCAGGGCATCATGCTCTGCTTTTTCGTATTCCCCAAAAGAAGGAGGAACAGAAAAAATGAAGATCACAATTCAAAATGGCGAGCTGGAGCAGAAAGTTGGCATTGCGCTCAAAGGTGTAAATGGCAGGAATAGCACAAAGCCAATCTTAAAATGCATCATCATCAAAGCGAAAGAGGATGAAATCCTGCTGGAAGCTACCAACCTGGAGATTGGATTACGGGTGAAGATAGACGGAACGGTAGAAGAGGAAGGATGCTGTGCGATTGATGGAAAATCACTGGCAGACATTTCCAGAAAAATGCCTGACGGTGATGTGGTAATTCAATCGGATGAAAAAACGGCTGTGATATCCGGGAAAAAGGTGAAGATCAAACTGCCAGTCAGCGATGTCGAGAGCTTTCCAGGACTTCCGGATCTGACAGAAATGAAAGTGAGTTGCAGCGTTTTACAGGGAGCGTTGAAAGATGCCTTAAATGGTGTACTATTTTCGATTGCAGTTACAGAAGTAAATCAAATGCTGTCTGTGGTACATGTTAAGTGTGAGGAAGGGCAGATGCGTCTGACCGGACTGGATGGTCATCGGATCGCAATCCGGGCGCTGGAGGTACAGACCGAGGAAATGGAATTAAATTATCCGGAAGGAACTTCGGTTACCGTTCAGGGGAAGAAACATGAGACATACGTGGTTTTGCCGGACAGTTGGGACCAAAAGCAGATCGCAAAAGTAATCGAGTCAGACTTACTGGTAAAGCAGGCAGTTTCCTATGATGATGGCGGAACCGGGGTAGAAAAGGAAAATCTGTGCGGATGGATCGAGTTAAAAGAACACGATTGTCAACAGAAACTGACGGAACGCAAACACGAGATCCGAAGAGACCGGATTCAGGAGTTTCAGGCACTGGTGCCAGAGATACCATCCGGATTTAGTAAATGGGCGAGAAAACAGTGTGAGGAACACCTGTTTACTTATGAGCCGTTCCGACGGCGAAAACAGACGACTGGGATCTGCTCCAACTGCGGGCAGGAGTCCGTAGTGGAAAACATACAGCAAAACCAGACGTATATCTGCCCAAAGTGTAACGCAAAGACCAGGACACGCCGCATGGATTATAAACATAAAAATCCGCGTCCGATTCAGTATAAAGAACGGGAAGTGATCCTGTTCCAGCGTGTGGAAGGCGGTTATGTGGAACGGCATTTCATAAGCTGGATGAAACTGGCGGTTGCCAAGGAAAAGTATGGATGTGAGGAAAGTGCAAGAATCTTTCTCCGGCATGGGAAAGAGAGGACTTTCTATGCGAAATATAGTTATCTCACCAGAGAGGTATTCTGGGACGATGCCAATTTTGGTTATTTTGACCCAGGTGGGATGATACGGATCGAAAATGGTCCCATCTATCCCTATACGTTTCGCAAAAGCCTTACCAAAGGTACAAAATACCAATACTCGGCACTGGAACAGTTGCGGAAAGAACCGGGATTTTCCCCGATTGAATACCTGCAGCGCTATGAAAAATACCCAGTATTGGAGCAGATGGTCAAAGCGGGACTTAGGAAACTTGCATTACAGATGGATCTGTCAAAGCTGAATCTGAAAGCAAAAAAACCATGGGAGTTATTTGGACTTACGAAGGATGCCTTTCACAGACTGCGGCAGATCAATGGGGGAAAAGAGGAGATACTGTGGTTTCAGTATATGGAGCAACAGCATCTTACACTTCCCAATGCGGTTATCTGTGGAATGGCAAAAGAAGGCATTGAGCCTGCAAATATTTCCGGTGTGCCGTTATCTCCGACGGTCATCTATAATTACCTGAAACGGCAGGCGACTGGATGCAAGGGCAAACGGTGCATGCAGGAACTGCTTGGCACTTGGGAAGATTACCTTTCCATGGCGGCATATCTGAAGATGCCGATGGATCAGGATATGGTCTTACGTCCCCGCGACCTGCTTTTGGCGCACCGCGAAGTGCTCTCCCAGTGTGGAGGAAAGGAGAAAGGACTCCGGGTTGTAGAGATTGCCAATAAATTTCCACGTGTGGAAGCGGTGCTGGCATCCATCAAAGAAAAATATGAGTATGTTGGAAAGACATTTTCGATTGTGGTTCCGGAAAAGATTGAGCAGATCATAGAGGAAGGACAGGCATTGAAACATTGTCTTGACCGTTCAGACCGCTATTTTGAGAGGATTGCAAACCAGGAGTCCTATATTGTGTTCCTGCGTCGGACAAAAGCAATGGAGCAACCCTATTATACGCTGGAGATCGAACCGGATGGCACGACACGTCAGAAGCGGACGGTGGGAGATAACCAGAATAATGATTATCACCGGGCAGAGAAGTTTTTGAAAAAGTGGCAGGCGGCGATCAGACCAAGGCTTTCACAGGAGGATTTTGAGCGTCAGGAGATCAGTCGCCAGTTGAGGATGTATGAACTGGAGTCCCTGCGTAACGACAAGGTCACCGTCCATGGTGGAATCCATGCAGGGGAACTGCTGGCGGATATTTTAGAAGCTGACCTGATGGAAGCATAGAGATTACAGAGGCATATTTCGTTAATATACATATCACCAAGAAAAATATGAGAAAAATATGAGGAAACATAGATGAAAAAAACAGAAAAAAGATTAATAAGCTTGTCAGATGGAACTGGCATGGGTGGAGAATTATTAGTAATTAGAACAGATGCTCCGGCGGAAGTGTTGTCAGAGTTGGAGAAAATATCCTGCGAGATTTTTATCAACGGATCTGATGCTGAAAAAGTACATATATGGGCAGATGTTTTAGAAGAAAAGGGTTATGAATTTGCATATATTGATTCGTGTACCCATGTAACTGCTTACGGCACATCATCTGATTGGTTGGAGGAAACTTTTGGAGAAATCAATGAAAAATATATCATTGAGGATCAACCCGATATTAAGTAGTCGTGAGAGTATTTTATGTTCTATTTTTCAAGAAGATGGATATTATTATAATGTATTTTAATGTTACGAATGTAACACAATTTGACAGTAAAGATAAAAATGTGTTATATTAATATAACAAAAACAAACTGAATGAGTAAAAAGATGTTAGGAGGAGAAAATGATAAAGTTATATGAGTATTTGATTTCAAATTATAAGCCAAATGAACCTATTTTTGTTTCTGATATTCAGCTTTCTGTATCAGATGTCAATCTCCGTCAGATGTTTAAAGTATTGTGTGATTCGGGAAAGATTAAAAGATTTGACACTGGCATTTACTATCTTCCAAAGGCAAGTCGTTTAAAAGGCGGTGTTCCACTTGGAGCGGATACAGTCGCAAGATATAAATATGTTTCACGAAATGGAAGGATTGACGGGTATTATTCTGGTTATACGTTTGCAAATCAGCTTGGAGTTACCACACAGGTGCCGTATACATTGGAAATTGTATCAAATAATGCCAGTGCCAAAGTTCGTGAGGTGAACTTACAGGGACGAAAGGTACTTCTTCGTAAGGCAAAAATCCCTATTACAAAGGAGAATTATAAAGTATTGCAGTTATTGGATTTTCTTAAAGATGTAGAGCAGTATATGGATGAAAAAAGTGAAAAACTGTATAATCGCATTAAACGATATATTGAAGATGAGCAAATCCGTAAAAATGAAGTGGATCTTTATATCAGACAATATCCAGACCGGATATTTCGCTATATTTATGAAATGAGGTTATATGATGTTTTTGCATAACGATAAAGAGCTTTTTAGAGACGTTATAGAAGCTGCGTCTGCTGATCAGAATCGACCAGTGGCAATTATTGAAAAAGATTATTATGTTACAATGATATTAAAACTTCTGTCAGAAGCAGAACCAGGATGTGTGTTTAAAGGTGGAACATCGTTGTCTAAGTGTCACCATGTAATTGATCGGTTTTCAGAGGATATTGATATTACGTTTTCTGATACGTTGACACAGGGGCAAAGGAAAAAATTAAAAAATAATGTCATTGCCAATATAAGTAAGACACTGGAACTGCCGATACCGAATTGGGAGGAAACAAGGAGCAGACGTGATTATAACTGTTATATATTTGACTATGAACCAATAGAAGGTCAGGTAGATCAGAGTCTGCTTCCAGGTGTGAAGATGGAAGTTGTACTTGGATCTGTTTCATTTCCAACAGTAAAGTTGCCGGTGGATAGTTATGTATATCAATATTTGTCAAAAGAAAATATGGATATAGTAGGAGAATTTGGATTAGAGCCATTTGAAATGACGCTTCAGAGTTTGGAAAGAACTTTTGCAGATAAAGTATTTGCAATATGCGATTATTATATGGATGGAAGAGTTAAGCGAAATTCCCGCCATATATACGATTTGTATAAGTTATTACCAAAGATTCAACTAGATGCGGACTATAAAAAACTGGTTGCAGAAATCAGGAATCACAGAGCAAAAATGAGCATTTGCCATTCTGCTCAAGAGGGTGTAGACGTAACAAAGTTATTGCGAGAGATCATCGATAAGGAAGTATATAAGTTTGATTATAAAGAAATTACGACATATTTTCAGAATGAACCATTGGAATATGATACGGCAGTTCGTGTGATAGAGACAGTGATTGATTCTGGAGTGTTCTAACTGGAAGAAGTATATATACAATCTGAAATCTATCGTTGACATATCTCTTATTTAGTAGACAGGCGAAATATTTAAAATTTGGTGCGGATGATACCTACATTTCGATTTGAAGTGTAGGTATTTTTTAAATTATAACCATTTTATTTATTTTAAGGAAATACTTGACAGGTATCTGTATTGCAAATACAGTAGAATTGTACAGGAGAAGGATGGTGAATAATATGGGAAGTATTGTATTAGATTTACAAAATGAAATTATTTCTTCCGATTGTGATGTTGTTAATATTTTACGTAAAGCACATCTGATTGCTTTTAAACTGAAGCTTACGGATTTTGATCAATGGATTCAATATGAATTAAACGGTTATCCAAATCAAGAATCATGCCCGGAATATCGAAAAATCAGAGGTACTTTGAAAGCTTTTAATCCGTATAGTGGATGGATTCCAGCATTTATACAAAATAATGAAATTGAAAAAATGATATGTGAAAGAAAGTTAGTAAATTCAATATCTGAAATTATAGATTTATGCGAATCTTTTGACAACGGTTTGATTTCAGAGTTTTCAGGAGAACAGCTTGCATTGTTTAATGAAGTATTTGATACACCATTGCCTATGAGATATGCACTGCATATTTCAACAACGGCTGTTAAGGATATTGAAGAAAAAGTAAAAAATACAATATTAGAATGGACATTAAAATTAGAGGCAGAGGGAATTGTTGGAGAAAATATGGTATTTTCTGATAAAGAAAAAGATAGTGCTACGAATATTCCTCAAACAATTAATAACTATTATGGAAATACAAGTGTTATTAATTCTCCTGCGGATAATGTATCAATAGTATCTGGAAGTAATAATACAGTATCATTTTCATATGATAAGGCTATGGATGTAGTCGATGAGATTGAGAATGATATTGAAAAAGAAGAACTTCCCAAAGAAGATATGGATACGGCCATGGAACTGTTAAATGATATTAAGACAAAAATTGAAGATAAAAAGAATCCTTATATTCTTAAATCAGCATTTGTCGGATTGAAAGATTTTCTGATTAGTACGGGAGCAAGTGTTGCTGCCGGAATTATTCAAGCAAAAATGCAGGGATTATTTTAGCCAGTTGTTTTTATCAACTATACAGGAACATTTCAAGTAGATTTATGAAAATAGTATACAGATTGCTAATGCTGAATGAACTGAAAGTGTTTATGGGACAACAGGGATCATTATAATTTCTGAAAATCCTGGATAGGAGAAAAATTGAATCATGTAGTATAACAAACGGGACGGCTTCGGCTGTCTCTTTTTGATTGATGACACAAAACGAATGCCCCAACTTGCAAGTTAACAGATTTTCCGCGGCATCCGGATTTTTGAGGGTAAATTCGATGTAATCCGCCGCCTGCATAATATCGTGTTCTGCGGTGGAAGTGATATGAACCTGATAGCTCATCAGCTTATCAACGGCGGCTCCGGATATCCGCCATAGCTTCAGAAAATGGTCTGGTGTTGCCTGTGGCAATATCGTCCATTCCTTCTTTGATCTGGCTGTAAAGTTCAAAACGGCTGGTCAGTTCTTCGTAGGCTTCAATGCTCATGACAGCAAGATCAAGCTTCCCATTTTTTGTAATGAAAACCGGTTCAGTATAATTATGACAAAATGTGGAAATTTCATTGTAATGTTTCTTTAAATCAGCATTTGATCTGATGGTTGGCATAAAAACACCTCCTTGTTTGATAACAAGACTATATACAAATTTTGATATATAGTCAATGTATATTCCATTTGTGTTAGCAGGAGAAATACAACGATTCACAGGTATCTGACGGTAGGGAGGGGAACAAGCCTGTTTGGGAATGCTCCCGGCGGGCTTTCAAAAATTCCTTGCTAGTTTCCACATTTTTAAAAGTGACGTATATCAAACATATAGCCGGACAGGTTTCGGCAAATTGACATCATAGGAGGACAAAAACAAAAATGTACGCACTTACACGAAGAATACCTGAACATCAAAATATGGATCAGAACGTATGGAAGAAAAGGATAAAGGCGGCTACGATCCGTCTGGAAGGAGCCATGCTGCTTGGGAGCATGGCGGTGGTACAGATGCATGCGACAGAAGGAAGCGATATCTTCACAAAAGCCAAAGGGATGATGAATACCCTGTATAAATCCATTGCAGGGATTTCATCTGTAACGGCGGGCTGTGTTGCCGGCATTTGTCTGTATTTAATGTTTTTCTCGAAAAACAGAAATACGGTGGAAGAATCTATCGCCTGGTTAAAGAGGATTGCTGTGTGCTGGATCGCGATCATGCTGATGGCATCCATCATCTATTTTGTTACTACAAACCTTGGAATTGGGGACAACGCATCCTTATATTAAGATGTAGGAACCAATTCATTGATAGAGAGATCTCCTGTGCATTTTGTGCATGGGAGATTTTTTGGAAGGAGGAATAGTATGGCATGGCTTGTAAATGCTCTGTTAGAAGTCATTAAGGATCTGGTCTATGGCGCATTTGTTTTGATCACGAAGTGGTTTACCGGGACGTTGACACTTTCAACCGGGGAATTTCATGACATTTTTAACAAAGGGGAAGAAATGAACCTGTTAGACCTTCTGGTGGATGATGTGATCGGACCACTGGCGGTTGCGGGGGTGATCGGGATCATGGCATATCAGTTGTACCGTTCCATGTTTGCTAAGAAAGTACAAGGAGCGGTAGACGAACCATTGCCCCTGATCCTCTGGTCGGTAGTCGCATTTTTCCTGATATTTAATGTGAAACCGCTACTGAACCTGTTTTCAGACCTCATTGCAAAGGCATGGATCTGGATGGACGGTGTGACACATGAGTTTTCCACTAATTTTTCCCTGGATGCCCTGCTATCAGACCAAAAATTTGGCGATGACGGCAGTTCCCTGAATTTTTCATCCGGCATCGGTCTGAGTGGATTGCAGATGTTGATCGGCATTGTCCTGGCAGCAGTCCTTGGGTGGAGGTACCTCAAACTGATGGTACAGTACGTGAAACGTTATGTGCGTTATCAGTTACTGCGTGAGCTGGCACCGGTTGGTATCTGCACGATTGGTTCTAACAGTACCCGCCAGATGGCACAGAATTACCTGAAACTGTATATCTCCTCGACGCTGTCCATGCTCTTATCCGGTATGATGACGTATATCTACTGTTGGGCGATGATGCAGACGCTGCTATGGGAATCGGATCTTATCGCGGACAACATCTTATTGTTTTGCATTACCCTTGGTATTTATGATTTTTTCCAGTATCTGGATCAGTTATTGGAGAAGATTGGTCTGCTCAGTACCGGAATGCAACCAATCCGCCTGCCGATCGGAATTGGCGGTATTTCTGCCGGATTGTCGTCTAAGGGACAGCAGATGGTTGTAAACTCGGCAAAAACAGCGTTCCAAACGCTAAAGATGGCAAAAGGGGCACCAACCGGTGGGGAAACAAAAGGAACTTCTGCACCAGGCGGAGGAACCTTAGCGGAAGGGAAAACGGCTACTCCTGCAGCAGCAGAACTGTTAAATGAGAGCGAAATTTCCAACGATGTAAAGGCAAATACCCAGGCATTTTCTGAGTCACTTGGTGGAAAGCAATATCAGACACAACAGGGAGAAGTGCCAACAAAAGAGAACAGTTCCATGGCAGTTATGCGTACTGCCCCGGATGGAAGCATCAGCGCAAGAAATATAACGAAAGAAGCAAATGGAGATGGCTGGCGGGAACTCTCCACCGGAAACCGGTTGTCCGGTGCGGATGCGGTGCATGGACTGACTGGTGTGCAGGGGATTAATCCGTATGATCTGCAGCAGACCGGTGACGCACTGGAGCAACATGCGGCAGGAAAGCCCGGAAAAGAGCGGGCTTACGGGGCATTCCAGAGGGAGGATACCCAGTTTGCCGCAAAATTCCAGAAGAACGATGCCGGTGGATGGAATACGCTGGTAGGCGGCACATCCTATGAAACTCCACAGCAGGCAGCGGCTGCCCTGGGTGCAGACAGCATGGCAGTGTACGATGGAAGGTCCGACATGAAAGGGTTTGACATGGCAAAGATCGCGGCATCCGATGTAAACCTGGCAGATCAGGCAGCGTTTGAAACAGGATTGTCAGAACATGCCGTATCCGGTCCGGCAGGAGAAAATGCAAAGGCTTATGGAGCACTCCATGGAGCAGACGGAGCCATTCATCCGGCAGAATTTTCCAAAACAGAAAGCGGATGGGAAGCAACGGTTGGCGGTCAGGCATATGCTTCAATACAAGACGCCGCAACTGCAGTCGGAGCTGACCGGGCAGATATCTATGCAGGAGCTCCAAAACCACTCCCGGCGGCACAGCTTAAAGGCGGTGGAGCAAACCAGGCATTGGCAGATGAGGCAGGGTTACGCTCCTTTGGCGTGGCGGCAATGCCAAAAAACCAGGGCTTCCAGGTGCATACCGTCGGAAACGGGGAAATGCATGGCATCTATGCGGATCAAAAGGGCGCGGTACATTCCTTTAGCGGAACCAAGGTGACACAATCTTATGCACAACAGAATCCGGAGTCCTGTGTGCGACTGGATGATACCACTTATTTAAAAATCCATGAAGGAAGTTCAAACCGCGCGGTCAATGCGTATGCGAATGCGACTACATTTAAAAATGGAACTTTTCAGAATAAATATGATACCAAAACCCACTTGAATAATGATGGCAGTGTGTGGGATGGAACCTGATAAACGGACAAGCCTCATTCCGGGATGGAATGGGGCTGTCTGTGCAAGAAAGGAGTTTTATGGAACAGAACAAAGGAGCACAGCGGGCTGCCTGGTTTGCAGGACAGGCAGTGAGTGCAGCGACAAATCCCAAACTGTTTGTGATAAAAGTGCTGGTAACAATTCTTGCAGTGCTGATCGGCTTCCTATTTGTGGTGGGGAGCCTGTTTGGGGTGATCTTTTCACAATTAGGATTTTCAAATTCTGCTGATTATACCAGTGAGATGTTTCAGATCGAAACGGAAAACCTGACGGCTGCCATGGATACCTATTTTTCAGATGCCGGGCATGTAGCTTCCATTTCTGCCCTGCTGGCAGATTTTGACGGGAGCCGGTATGGAACGTATGATACTTCCCATATGCTGCCCTCGGCAGGCACATTAAAATCCCTCTATGATGCGGTAGATGCAGATTATAATGGGGTGTATGAAGCACATACGCAAGTAACCGGGGAAGGACGGAAGCCGATGGTGGATGCAGACGGGACAAAAGTCGTATACGAAGGCTATACGCTGGTGTCTGATTATGATACCTTCTGGAGCAATGGGACCTATCAGAAGTATTTTCTGCCGCTGATCCAAAATTCCTGTACGACAGAGGATATTACAAAAATGGAAAATGGGGACGGGAGCGTGTTGGAAGCAGACTTACCCGTTCTGATCGAGAGCATCCCATGGGGGAGTTGGGCGAGAGGGGAAGATCTTGTGCGGGAAGAGACGACACAGGAAGTGACTACACGCGCCTATTACCGTTATTGTGGACCGAAAGGGAAAAAGTTTCAGTACCTGGATACAGGGAAGCGCTATTATTTGGACGAAATGGATCAGCTTGCGGGGATCGGTGGAAAAACAAAAGAACAGTGGGAAGCTTTATTTCAAAAACATATGGAAAATGGGGATGGTATGCTTTCCGATGGGGAATGGTGGCAGCTTGAAAGTGAGAGCGTAACAACAGAGAAAGCCATCCGTTACATCACCTGCCAGTATACCATATCCCTGCAGGAACCGGTGGCATCCATGGTACAGACACAGTCCAGGGAGTATGCGTTTGTTACAGATGAAAATAGCTTAAACCTTGCAATCCGGTTGCTGAGATTCCTTGTGGGTGATCCGGCACCGGAGGACCAGGGTGTGTTTGGCTTTTTTAGTATCGCCAAGGACTTCCTGCTCCAGTGGAGTCCGGCAAAGATCCACGAACAGATGACGGATGAGGATTTACAGAGCATCAATAAGATCATTTCCTGGCGGGATGCCACCGCCAGCAGCACGTCATTTTCCGTAGGTGGCGGGGGCGCGATCCTTGGGGATTACACCCTTGGGGCAACAGCAGTGCAGTTTGCGCTGGCAAATCATAGTACAGATCTCTACAGTCAGGAGCGTCGGCTTTTGACCGGTTTTTCCGACTGTTCCTCTCTGGTGACAAAAAGCTATCAGGAGGCGGGATATGCTACCCTTTATGGCATGACAGCGGCAGATCTTGGGCAATATTGTGATGCGAGCGGTACGGCACTGTCCGGACCTGGGGAGTTGCGTCCGGGAGACCTGATCTTTTACCAGTATGGAGCTGGGAACGGGAGATACAAAAACATTGACCATGTGGCGATGTATGCAGGTGACATTGATGGGGATGGTGCGGCAGAGATCATCCAGGCATCGTATAGCCGGGGAAGGGTGTGCATTGATAAGTTCCAGACCAATAACCACATCGTTGGGTATGGACGTCCGTATGTGGCGGCTCTGGCAGGCAGTGTCGGGGATGAAAATGCGTTGTACGAATATCTGACGAAAACATGTGGGTTCAGTAAGGCGGGAGCCTGCGGTGTGCTGGCAAATATCTATCTGGAGAGTACCTATGATCCGACCAATGTAACGGGAAGATATTATGGTATCTGCCAGTGGGGAGATGACTGTTTACGGAACATGAAGAATTACTGTATCCAAAACGGTTATGCCCCGGATTCTTTCCAGGGACAGGTCAGCTTCATGATATATGAGCTTGCCGATTACCCGGAACTGGTAGCTTTTTTAAAGACGGCGACAGATCCACAACTGGCAGCACAGGAATTTTGTGCCGGCTATGAGCGTGCTGTGGATTCCAGCGGGGCAGGAGCAAAGTATACGGGAAACCTTTACCTGGCACGCCGGAAAAATTCGTACCAGGCCTTGAAGAAAAGAATGAACGAAGCGGAACGGCTGTTTAAAAGTAAGGGATAAGCAAAAAGCCCGGTCGTGGAAACTGACCGGGCTTATATTCTGACTGAATATTTGAACCTATTGTGTTATTTTTGCAAATATTTGTGTTCTGATTATTGATATTTTTGCTTTTTCTGTATATAATAAATATAACAAATCAATCGATTATATTTATGAAAGAAGGTATGTTTTATGGCTCAGGCTACATTTAGTATCCGTATGGATGAATCACTAAAAAATCAGTTTGATAATTTATGTAAAGAGTTTGGCATGAATGCTTCGACTGCATTTAATATTTTTGCACGTGCGGTTGTCAGAGAACGTAAAATCCCATTTGAAATCTCGGCACAGTCAAGCATTTCTTTAGAGGATGGACGCGCTGCCTTTAATGCCCTGCGCCGTTCTGCTGAACAAAATAACCTGCAGGAGTTATCTTTAGATGATATAAATGCAGAAATACAACTTGCCCGTAATAGTAAAGCATAAGGAGACGCTATATGAATTATCTGGTCGTTATTGACACAAATGTTCTTATATCCGCTTTACTATCCAAACATAGTGATGCGGCAACGGTTCAGGTGCTTAATGCTGTTTTTGACGGAACAATTATTCCTGTATTCAATGATGAGATTCTTGCAGAATATGATAATGTACTTCACCGTCCAAAGTTTAAGTTCTCGGATACAAACATTCAATTACTCTTAGATACAATGAAAACCTATGGTGTTTTTGCAAAGCAGCTTATTACAAATGAATTTTTGCCAGCTCCTAAAGATCTTGTGTTTTACGAAGTTGTTATGGCGAAACAGGATGAAAATGCATACCTTGTGACTGGAAACAGCAAGCATTTTCCGAAAAAACCTTGTATTGTTACACCAAATGAGTTACTGGATATCATGAAATGATGTTTATTATGAATAAGAGAGCAGGATTCTACTCTGGCAGCTAATAATTCTGTTAGAATAAAATTCTGCTCTCTTTGTCTCTAATATAAACTACGATGGGAGAAATCATGTGATATATATTTGAGCTTTATAATGGAAACATGAGTGTTGTTGCCGTAATAGTAGGATGTTAGCCTTTCAATAGGGGCTAAGCCATGAGTATGCATGCATCTGTGAAAATGTCAAAAAATTTTGAATTGTATTTTTCATAAATACCAGGGATGTTTCAATTACAAACTGGAAGTTAGCGATTTCTTTTTCCGGTATTCTCTGTCCCACGGATTTCCT
>ENA-OWPB01002110-OWPB01002110.1-human-gut-metagenome-genome-assembly--contig:-NODE-2110-length-14845-cov-3.019473_pt1 | contig 14845 bp, 12 predicted proteins | sample MGYA00248260_ERZ651838 | MGnify/ENA primary metagenome ERZ651838 (study PRJEB26924, sample SAMEA4378304) | human gut metagenome | biome: human gut; feature: human-associated habitat; material: faeces...
AGCAGCGCATCCAGACCGCCATGGACCGCCTGATGGAGGGCCGCACCAGCTTTGTGATCGCACACCGTCTTTCCACCATCCGGGATGCCGACCTCATCCTTGTGATGCGAGATGGCGACATTGTGGAGCAGGGCACCCACGACCAGCTGATCGAAGCAGGCGGCTTCTACGCCGACCTGTACAACAGCCAGTTCGAGGACGTAGTGGAGTAAGCTGCCCGTCATCGCAGTATAAGCACAAAAATAGCACCTGCCGCCTTCCTTTCCGAAGGCAGCAGGTGCTATTTGTTTACCCTCTCAGTCATCGCTACGCGATGCCAGCTCCCCCGAGAGGGGGAGCTTTTCAGCAGTTACCGGTCAGCTGCAATAGAGCTCTCCCTTCGGGAGAGCTGGCGCGAATGCGCCTGAGAGGGTTTTCTTTTTTCTTTATTCCTCCACCGCTTCCAGCTTCAGGCCGAACAGCTTTTCCGAGAGGGACGGCAGCAGCTGCTGCAACGCGCGGGCATAGGCCATTACCACCGGATCTTCGCGTTTTTGCCCCAGCACGATGCCAAAGCGGTGTCCCCTGCCCCAGTCCAGCACCCGCACAAAGCTGAGGTCGGGTCTGCGATAGTAGACCGCCGGGACCATCTTGAGCGCCGGGTCCCCATAAGGCGCACTGCGGATGCCGCCCACCGGCGTAAACTCCACCCCGCGTTCCATCCCCTCCTGCAGCAGACTTGTCTCGTAGACAGTCTGGTACATCTCCTTGATGGGCAGCCAGCGGTATTGCAGCGCCTGCTCCAAGGTCAGCCTGCCCACCGGCATATCGGCAGGCGGGTGAATGGGGATGCAAAGCTCCGGCACATAGAACAGCGGCACAAAGGTAAGCCCCTGCGCGTAGAACTCTGCACTTTCCAGCTGAAAGGAAAGATCCATCTCCCCTTTTTTCAGGCTACGCCAGATTTCGCTGCGGTTGGCGCACTTCCCCAGAATGGGCGTGTATTGCAGGCACAGGTCACTGGTGAGGGAAAACACATCATACACGAACATCCGCATCGCCTCGTGACAACCGGCAATCTGCAGATGCCTTTCCGGTGGGTTTGCCTGCTGCTGTACCGCACGGGCATGGCGCACTGCCTCCTGATACAAGGCCGTCAGCTGCTTTGCCTTGGGGTAAAAGTCCCGGCCTGCCGGGGTCAGGATCACCCGGCGCGGTACATGCTGGAACAGTTCAAACTGCAGCTGCCCTTCCAGCGTTCGGATCTGCTGCGAAAGTGCCGACTGCGAAAGATACAGCGCCTCTGCCGCTGCCGAAAAGCTGTCCATCTCTACGATCTTCACAAATCCTTCCAGTGCACTCTGGTTCATCTGTGCGTCCTCACCTTCTTACATTAGGGTTTGCTAAATTATAATATAACAAATTTGAATTGTAAAGTGTGCCGCTCTACGATACAATTGTTAAAGATTCAGCAAAGTGGCTTTTACCTTGCTGCGTGATGAGAAGAAAACAAGAAGAGAAAAGAGAAAGAGAGCGTACCTATGAATAAGATTTCCCGCAAGGGCTTTCTGAAGATCGCTGCTGCCGCCGCCATGAGCGGTGTCACTGCCGGCGCTCTGGCCGCCTGCAACGCTGCTTCCGGCTCCACCGCCTCCAGCGCTGCTTCCAGCGAGGCTGCCAGCACCGCTGCTGCCCTCACCTACACCCCCGGCACCTACGAGGCTACCGCCAGGGGCATCGAGTCCGACGTCAAGGTCAGCGTGACCTTCAGCAAGGACAAGATCGAGGACATCGTCATCGACGTGTCCGGCGAGACCAAGGGCATCGGTGCCGACATCGGCGACAAGATGAAGGAGAACATCCTGAGCGCCCAGACCTGCAGCGTGGACGGCGTGTCCGGTGCCACCATCACCTCCAATGCCGTCAAGACCGCTGTGGCCGACTGCATGTCCCAGGCTTCCGGCACCACCGTGACCGTGTCTGTGGACGTGGAGGCCAACGAGGAGCCCGACGTGATCACCGTCACCTCTCAGGAAGATGCCGACGCTGTGGTCGTGGGCTGCGGCGCTGCCGGCATCATGGCCGCTCTGGAGCTGCAGGCTGCCGGTGTCAAGACCATCCTGCTGGAAAAGGGCAGCTCCTGCGGCGTGTCCAACGGCTCTGTGGCCGGTGGTCCCGCTCTGGCCGAGACCCGCGTGCAGGCTGCCGAGAACGCCACCGTCTCCGTGGAGACCCTGTTCAACTGCGAGTACGGCTTCTCCAAGGGCACTGTGAACGGCGCTCTGCTGCACAAGTGCGTCAGCGCCGGTGAGCGCGTGGTGTCCAACTTCATGGACAACGGCGTCAACATGGGCCTGCGCCGCGACGCTTACGGCATGGGCTTCCGCGCACGCCACAACTTTGCCGACCTGCAGGGCACTCAGGTCAAGGGCACCGACCGCTTCCAGCCGCTGGTGGACAAGTTCACCGCCGACGGCGGCGTGTTCGAGGTCTGCCGCGAGGCCGTCAAGCCCGTGATGGACGGCGACAAGGTGGTGGGCGTCATCGCAAAGGACACCGAGAACAAGACCTACATCCAGTACAACGCCAAGGCTGTGCTGATCGCCACCGGCGGCTATGCCGGCAACCAGGACCGCCTGCACGAGCACTTTGGCAACATCAACGTCTGGCCCCTGTGCAACGAGCTGTCGGACGGCAAGGGCTACGACATCGTCATCGAGGCCGGCGGCATCGCCGACCGCAACTGGGCCCTGTGCTGCAACGAGTTTGGCGGCGTGAACGGCAAGATGGAAGAGCGCGGCCGCTCCATGGTGCGCTCCAACGACACCCTGCGCTTTGCCATCTACGGCGGCCTGATGGTGGACCCCAACGGCGACCGCTTCATGAACGAGCAGTACCTGTCCGACCGTCCGCTGGCTCTGGGCGGTGAGATGTCCCTGCGCGTGGGCAAGTACTACGCCGTGGTGGACCAGGCCATGTACGAGGAGTGCCGCGACAAGGGTGTTCTGGCCTACTTCGGCAACCCGGCCGACTGGTACGTCGGCTCCACCGGCTACACCGAGGAGCTGCTACCCAACCTGGACGAACACATGGACATTGCCATCCAGCGCGGCTGGGCCGTCAAGGGCAGCCTGGCCGACTGCGCCAAGGCTTTCGGCCTGACCGACCTGGAGCAGACCGTGGCCGACTACAACGCCGCCTGCGCCGCCGGTAAGGACGAGCAGTTCTACAAGAACAGCTACCTGCTGCGTGAGCTGACCGGCGACACCTTCTACGTCATCGAGTACGAACCCTCCATCTGGGGCACCTTCGGCGGCGTCAAGACCGACTCCTACGCCCGTGCCGTCAACGCCGAGCAGCAGCCCATCCAGGGCCTGTATGTGGCCGGTGTGGACAACGGCTCCATCTACGCTTCTCCCTACTACGAGAACGAGGGTGCCGCTCTGGGCACTGCCTACACCAGCGGCATCGTGGCTGCTGACTGCATAATCAGCGACCTGAAGAGCGCCTGATCGTTTCCCTGCATCTTTCTGCGGCTCCGCCACCCGGCGGGGCCGCTTTTTTGCTGCTTCTTTCCCCTGCTGGCCTACACAAATGCCCGCGATTGTGCTATGATAAAGCTGAACAGCCGGTTTGTGCCAGACAACCGGCAAAATCGAGGTGTTTGTACAAATGTCTGATCTCCTTGAAACTCTGCAGCAGGAAGGGGTAGACCCCGCTCTGCTGGAAGCAGTCCAACAGTACCGCGCTGCCCATGCCCTGCCGGACGCACTGCGCCCGCGCATCCCTTCCCCTGCCTTTACCTACTACGGCAAACAGGTGTGGGAGCAGGCGCTGGCGGCGCTGCTCTGCGGTGAAAACCTGCTGCTGGCAGGTGGAAAAGCCACCGGCAAAAACGTGCTGGCCGAGAACCTTGCCGCCGCCTTTGGCCGTCCTGCGTGGGACATCTCCTTCCATGTGAACATGGATGCAGCATCCCTCATCGGCATGGACACTTTTGCGGACGGTCAGGTGGTGTTCCGGCCCGGCCCGGTATACCGCTGCGCCCAGTGCGGCGGCTTTGGTGTGCTGGATGAGATCAACATGGCCAAAAACGAAGCGCTGGCCGTGCTGCACGCGGTGCTGGACTTCCGCCGTGCCATCGATGTGCCCGGCTACGACCGCATCCCGCTGGCGGAGGAGACCCGCTTTATTGCCACCATGAACTACGGTTATGCCGGCACTCGTGAGCTGAACGAGGCCCTCACCTCCCGCTTCGTGGTCATCCAGATGCCCACCATTACGCAGGACGATCTGGAAAAGCTGCTGCGGACGCAGTTCCCCGATCTTGCTTCCAAGTATGTGCGCCAGTTTGCACTGTTGTTCCTTGACCTGCAGAAAAAGTGCGACAGTGCGGAAATTTCCACCAAGGCGCTGGATCTGCGCGGTATGCTGGATGCCCTGCGGCTGATCCGGCGCGGCATCCCGGCAGGCACGGCACTGGATATGGGCATCACCAACAAGGCCTTTGACTCCTACGAGCAGGGCCTGATCCGTGATGTGATCGCAGCGCGCATTCCGGCCAAGCTGGATGCCGCCAAGCTTTTTGGCTGATGGACGCCCAGAGCTACACCGCTCAGGAGCGGCGTGCGGCCAATCAGGTCTGGGCTGCTGCAGGAGCCTATGGCTTTGAGCCGCTGTTTCTGGCCCGCTATACCGACGGCACCACCGATTTTTACATGAACACGGTCGTGGGCCTCATCCACAAATATTACGGTGACGCGCTGATCCGCAGCATCTTTGATGCATGGGACGGTGATCTGCGGCAGACCATGCTGGACGACATGACATGGCTGTATCTGGAAAACGCTGCCTACCGGCTGGAGCTGCCCCGCCGCCCGGTTCTGGAAGCGCTGCGCCATGCCCATGCAGATTATTTCTTTGCGATTCAATACAAGCTCTCCCGTCAGGAGTGGATGGCAAAAAATCAGCTGGTCTACACCATGCAGGCCGCACGCTGGCGGCGTGTACTGGGCCGCACCGACCCGGTGATGACCCCTTATGAGTCCGGCCTTGCCGCCGCGCTGGCCCCGGAGCATGTGCCGGAACCGGAACAGCTGAAAGCCGAAATTTTATCGATCTACGCAAAATTCAACCTGTTCGACGGCACTGTGCACCAGAGAGCAGCTTTGCATCTGCATCTGGACAGCCTGCTGGCAAAGCTTGCCACCAAAGCCATGCCCACCCAGATGATCAAGACCGACCGCGTGACCGTGGAACACTCAAGCTCCGTGGATGCTGTGGGCGGCGGGCTGGCGGTGGACAAGCGCCGGGCCCACATCACCCTGAAGCAGAATGCCGCGCAGGACAGAGCCTACATCGAAAGCTGCTTCGGCCGCTCTCTCTACCCGCCGGAACGGCTGCGCAAGGCTGAGCAGGAGCTTTGCGTGGGCGACCATCTGGGGTGCCACTTGTGGTTCAGTGCCGGTGTGCCCAGCCCGGAGCAGGCTCCCACACCGGAAGCAAAGCATCTGGCTGAGCAGGCCGAACTTCAGGCTGACCGCAACCGTGCCTACTACGCTAAGAACAGGGAACTGCACCGCAGCGTCGTGCTGCGGCTCACCGAGCAGATCCGCAACTGCATCCTTGTGCACCAGCAGCCCAACGCCCGTGTTGCCCGCAGTGGCAACCTGAACGCTGGGCGCATCTGGCGCGCCCCGCTTTTGAACGATGACCGGGTGTTTTTGTGTGCCGAGGAAGAGAACCAGCCCTCTTTTACGGTAGACCTTTTATTGGACGCATCCGCTTCCCGCCTGCACTGTCAGGAAGTGATCGCGGCTCAAGGATCCATTTTGGCCCAGAGCCTTGCGGCCTGCGGTATCCCGGTGCGGGTGTCCAGCTTCAGCAGCCTGCGGGGCTACACCGTACTGCGTGTGCTCAAAGGCTTTGCAGACAAAAACCTGCAGAACATCAACCGATATTTTGCTTCCGGCTGGAACCGTGACGGCCTTGCCCTGCGGGCAGCAGGCGACCTTTTGCAGTATGCGCCCGGCCCTGCACCGCGGCACCTGCTCATCGTGCTGACGGACGCTTCGCCCAACGACAGCCGCCGCATCCCGCCCAGTGCAGAAAACCCGCTGGGCTGCGGTTACGAGGACGCTGCCGGTGTGGCTGACACTGCCGCGCAAGTGCGTGCGCTGCAGCGCATGGGTATCCGGGTGTCGGCTGTGTTCATGGGTGAGGACAGCTCTGCCGGTGCCGCTGCACAGATCTACGGCAAAAACATGGCCCGTATCCGCGGCATGGACCAACTGGCCCGCGCGGCTGGGCGGCTGATCCAGAACGAGATCCGTGAACTGGGCGATTGAACCATATTTTACCAGAACAGCCCACAGATGGGAGGCTTTGGCCTTGCCGTCTGTGGGCTGTTTTTAATGCAGAACACAACTGATTCACTCTTTCAACAACCATGTTTTGGGTCGCTGTTGCAGGATGCGCGGAAATATTTTGTTTTTCTGCAAACTTATAGTTGTTTTTTGTTGTGAAGTATGCTATACTATGTTCAGTCAATAAAACATTCCTGCGTAAGCCGCCTGCTGTGCACCGGGTCGTTTGGCGCAGTGCCCATCCGTTATACAACGAACTGCTGTGTTATAGTTTCAGGAGGGAACCGATCATGGATGCCAACCGTTATTTTGATGCCATGCACAACGCTATGTCAGCTCAGCACCCCGGTGCGCAGCTGCTTTTAACGGTAAAGCTGCAGGACACCTGCGGCAACGATGCCTGCCTGGAGCTGAAGCAGCTGCCCGGTGAGAGCACCTCCATTCTGTGCTACTCCACCATGGGTCGCCGCTGCCTGAACTTCCAGCTGTTCCGCAAGGGCTGGCAGCTGTGCCACAACGCCGATGGCCAGCTGGTGGGCCGCTTTCCTTCCAGTGCCGACGGCCTGATCGACGAGACCGATTTCCGCGCTTACTGCCGGGAAGACCGGCTGGATCTGGCCCGCACCCAGCGCATTACCGCCGAGCTTCGCCAGTGCGCCGGTATCAATTATCAGGGCAGCATCCCGCAGAACGCCCGCACCGGTGCCGTTATTACCGTGGAGAGTTTTGTAGGGGCCGGTGCCCGCTGGACCTACTGGAGTCAGGATGTTCTGCCCAGCCTGCCGCTGGGTGCCATCCTCTACTGGCTGGCGGATCATCTGGCCGGTGCCGAGCGCCGCACCCTGCAGGCCGACCCGCAGGCAGCCCGCCTTGCCGCCCAGTGGCTGGCCGGTGATACAGCCGTATTCTTCCATCCGTCGGTGCCGATGACCGCCATAAATACGGTCTCTTCCGGCTCTGCACCCGCACGCCGCCGCACCACTGTGCCCGCTGCCCGCAACAAGAGCTGGCAAAGCATCATGGCCGTGATGGCAGGCATGTGAACGAAAAAGCAAGGAAAGACCGATCGTCTCTCCTTGCTTTTTCAGTATTATTCGAGGTACGGATCCAGCAGGGCATCCACCGTTTTGTTCCGCTTGGGGTTCGGCTTTTTGATCACATGGCCGCGGCAGACCACCAGTTCCAGATGCTGCAGCGCACGCAGGTCGTCCAGTGGGTTGTGCTTTGTCACAATAAAATCTGCGCTCTTGCCCGGCTCAATGGAACCGGTCACGTCTCCTACTCCGGCCAGCTGAGCATTGCGCAGGGTGGCCGTGTACAGGGCGAACTGGTTGCTTACACCGCAGTATTTGTGGAAGTAGCACAGCTCCCGCCAGAAATCGTACTGGGTGATGTACGGGCAGCCTACATCGTTGCCCAAGGCCACCGGGATGCCGTTGGCAAGTGCGGTCTTTGCGCTTTCCACCACACCGTCAAACACGATCTTTCCGTTATACTGGTCCTTTTCCGATGCACCGGAAACCGCCGTATCAAACAGTGCGTAGGGCAGCGCCGGGGAGATAGTGGTGCACACAAAAGCTCCCCGCTCCTTGTAAAGCCGGATGGTCTCATCGTCCATCTTTGCGCCGTGCTCAATGGAATCCACGCCGTTTTCCAGCGCCACCTTTACGCCTTCTGGCGACTCGGTGTGTGCCGCCACGGTATAGCCCAGCTTGTGGGCCTCGTCGCAGACGGCTTTGACCATTTCCGGCTTCATCTTCAGCTCGCCGGGGGTTCCCTTTTCGGTGGCATCCAGCACGCCGCCGGTGATCATCAGCTTGACAAGATCCACCTTCTGCCCGCTGGCCTTTCTCAGCTGAGCAAGTGCTTCGGCATTGTTATGGGCTGCCACCGCCACCGAGCCTGCCATGTGTCCCCCGGGCACCGAAATGCCTTCGTTGGCAGCAAGGATGCGCGGTGCCAGCAGTCTGCCTGCAGCGGCATCGTCCCGGCAGCGGGTGTCAAAATCTGCAATGCCGCCCACGGTGCGGATGGTAGTCACACCACCCAGCAGTTCCAGCTTCGCGTAGCTGCATACCAGCCTGTAGGCCACCGCACGGGTCAGGCCGTTGCTCAGAATTTTGCGCACCAGCGCAGCATTGTCCCGCGGCTTTGCGCTGGGCTTGCCGTTGCCCGCCAGATGCACATGCAAATTGACCAGACCCGGCATGATATAGCCTCCGTGCAGATCGATCACCTCATAACCGTCCAGATCCACGCCCTCGTCGGCAATGGCAGTGATCTTATCATCCTTGGTCAGCAGGATCTTGTGCGCTTCCGGTTGCATCTGCTCGGTGCCATCCAGCAGGACCCCGTTCGTATAGGCACGTTTCATTGGGGACATCCTCTCTTTTTCAGATTTTTCGGACAGGAGTTGTTTTGTTCCAGTATAGCACGTTCCGGCAGATGGTGCAATGCAAAAACGGGCAGGAAAGGTTCAGCCCCTCTCCTGCCCGCTCGGTGTTTTTATTTACTGTGCGGCTGCGCTGGAAGCTACTTCGGAAGCAGCAGCCTCAGAAGATGCGGCTTCCGAAGAAGCAGCTTCGCTGGATGCGGCATCTGCGCCGCCGGTCACGCCGCCCTCAACGACCAGCTCATCCTCATAGTCAAGGCCGTAGGTATCCACCAGAGTCTCCTCATAGTCCTTGTGGAAGAAGTTCTCCTCGCCCAGAGCCTTGATCTCCTCGTTCAGCCAATCCAGAACGGTGGTGTTGCCCTGGCTCACAGCGGGAGCAATGGTGTCCTGACTGCCCAGAGAGGGAATGCCGACCGTGTAGCCGGGGTTCTGCTTTGCAAATGCAATGACCTCGGTGTTATCGTTGGCCCATGCCACGGCGTTGCCGTTCTCCAGTGCATTCTTGGCCGTTGCATAGGAATCGTACTTCTGCAGCGGAATGTCGGGGTACTCCTTGGTCAGGTAGGTCTCGGCGGTGGTGCCGGAAATGACGATCATCTGGTCGTCAGCGTTCCAGTTGTCCAGAGTGGTGATAACGTTGCTGTCCGGAGAAATGACACCCAGAGCCACGTTCATGTAAGGCAGAGCAAAGTCCACTTCCTCTGCACGCTCCGGGGTCACGGTGAAGTTTGCCAGGATCACATCCGCCTTGCCGGTCTGCAGGTACTCGATGCGGTTGGCAGCCTCAGTGGAAACGAAGTTGATCTCTACGCCCAGATCCTCGCCCAGACGGCGTGCAAAGTAGACATCATAGCCCTGATATTCGCCGTTCTCGTCCACATAGCCGAACGGGTTCTTATCGGAGAACACGCCGATGTTGATGGTGCCGGACTCCTTGATCTGATCCAGCGTGCGGTAGACCACGCTGCTGCCGGATGCTGCAGTTGCAGTAGAAGCAGAAGAAGAGCCGCCGCATGCGGTCAGAACAGCGGCAGCGGAAACTGCGCCCAGACCCAGCAGGAAGGAACGACGAGAGATCTTAGACTGTTTCATAATGATTACTCCTTTACAAAATCTTTCCCATTTGACTGCGGATCACCCGCAGCCTTTATCTTGATCTGTGACTCATTTCACAGCATCAAACGTGAATGTGCGCAGGAAGCGTTGCGCGCTCAGTCTTGGGCCGGTCAAAGAACTCGGCCGGTGCAGCTTCTTCCACGATCTTGCCGCCATCCAGAAAGATGACGCGGTTGGCAATGGCGCGGGCAAACTGCATTTCGTGGGTGACGATAATCATGGTCTTGCCCTGCTTGGCAAGGTCCAGCATAACGTCCAGCACCTCGCGCACCATTTCCGGATCAAGGGCAGCGGTCACTTCGTCAAACAGGAGGATCTCCGGGTGCATACACAGCGCGCGCACGATGGCAACGCGCTGCTTCTGGCCGCCGGAAAGCTCCCGCGGGTAGCTGTTTTTCTTGGCAAGCAGGCCCACACGGTCCAGCAGAGCTTCGGCCTCCTGCTGCACTTCCGCTTTGGGGCGCTTCTGCACCTTGGTGGGTGCCAGAAGCACATTGTCCAGCACCGTCATGTGCGGGAACAGCTCGTAGCTCTGGAACACCATGCCGATGCGCTGGCGCAGCTGAGTCAGATTTTTACCGCCGTAGGCAACGGTCTCATTGCCCAGCCGCACCCGGCCGCTCTGGGTGGGCTCCAGACCATTCAGACAGCGCAGCAGGGTGCTTTTGCCGCAGCCCGAAGGGCCGACCACCACGATGACCTCGCCGGGCTTGACAGCAAAGCTGATATCATCCAGCACGGGGGTCTCGCCATAGGCCTTGATCAGATGTTCAACAGTCAAAATAGGTTCTGCCATGTACGGTCACTTCCATTTCTTTTCGAGATAGGATGCCAGCAGACTGATGGGCCAGCATACGAAGAAATATAACACGAAAACCGTGAGATAAATGCCAAACGCTGCGTTAGGGCTGGCGGTGCGGTTGGCCTCGATGATCTGCTGTGCTACCTTGATCACTTCCACCACACCGATCATCAGCACAAGGCTGGTGGTCTTGATCATGCGGGTGATCAGGTTGATGGACAGCGGAATCAGGCGGCGCACCGTCTGCGGAATGATGATGTACCAGTAGGTCTGCGCACGGCTCATGCCAAGGGCCTCGGCGCTCTCATACTGGTGCTTCGGAATGGAGATCAGCGCACCGCGCACAAGGTCGCTCATTTCTGCGGTGCCCCACAGCACAAACACGATGATGGATGCCGTCTCGCCGGAAAGGTTCCACCCAAAGGCACGGGTGGTGCCGAAGTAAACGAGGAACAGCAGTACCATCTGCGGCATGATGCGGACGAACTCCAGATAAAGCCGCAGAACCGCCTTGATAACGGGGTTGCGGGAGGTCATGAGCACGCCCAGCAGGATGCCCAGCGGCAGGCTGATGATCACCGAGACGGCACTGATCTTGAGTGCAACGCCAAGGCCGCCCAGCAGGCGGGCCATGTTTTTGCCCTTGAACAGGACATCAAGACCCAAATCCAGCATAGCGCAGCCTCCTTTCGATCAGGCTGCCCACAATGGACACCGGCAGCAGAATGATAAGGTAGAACACCACCAGCAGAAACAGGCATTCGATGGTTTTGGAGTACATGCCGATGAGGTCCTTTGCCGTGAACATCAGGTCCATCAGGCTGATGGCGCTGAACACGCTGGTCTCCTTGAGCAGGAAGATCACATTTGCCATGAAAGCCGGCATACTGGTGGACATGGCCTGCGGCAGAATGATGTAGCGCATGGTCTGCCAGCGGTTCATGCCAAGGCTGTAGGCACTCTCGGTCTGGATGGGCTCAATGGCTTCCAGACCGCTGCGGAACGCTTCGGCCATGTAGCTGCCGCCCAGAAATGCCAGACCGGCAATGCCGCAGATCTCGGCATTGGTGCGGATGCCCACCTTGGGCAGGCCATAATAAATGAAGAACAGCTGCACCAGCAGCGGTGTGTTGCGGGACAGCTGGATGTAAACACCCACGATCTGCCGCAGAACGGGCACCTTATCATACTGGATCACTGCGCAGGCAAGGCCAATGATGATGGCAAAAATGATGCCTGCAACGCCCAGCCGCACGGTAAGTACAGCGGCCTTCTGGTAGAGCGGCAAATATTGCTGGATCGCATTCCAGTCCATTGCCGGATTCCTCCCTTGTATCCTGATTTGCGGGTCAAAACAAAACGCCCGGAAGCTCCCTCTTCAAGTAAGCTCCCAGGCGGTCAGCGACAGATTCTTCTGCGTGTTCCCACACAGAATATGCGGATATGCTCACACGGCATACCATACTGCAGGGCGGCCGGTCCGGGAAGCGTTTGCGGTACAACAACACATTGCGCAACAACACATCATAGCCGTTTCCTCCCTGAATGATCTCAATTTTCGGATTTGCTCGACCCGATGCACGTAGTTTACACCCTATTACCCATTATGTCAATATGATTATGGGACTTCTTTCGATTCTTTGCTCATTCAGCCTAAAATCATATCATTCTATGTGTAAATTTTATTCATTTTTCAACTTGACCGTATGCGTCGTGCGGACAGCAAAAAGCCCTCCCGTCGGGGGAGGGCCGGGCCGGATAAAGATTTCTTAGGAAAGTTTAAGAAACAGCCGGTTTTGCTTTCTGCTGCCATATGCTCCCCTCCTGCCTTTTCTTTTATAAATAGGTATCATGATCTCCCGGGAAAAGTGCAATCAGAAGGCACCGGCTTGTGCAAAAAAGCCGGTGCCTTGGGGCAGGAATATTTTACAGGTTCAGCAGCACATTGGCCCGGAAAACGTTGCCGCCCGTTTCCACCGTCAGATTGCCGTGATACCTGTGCACGGCAGTTTCGACGGAAACAAGGCCGATGCCCTGTCCGTCATGCTTGGTAGAGTGCAGAATGCTGCCCTGCTTTTTCAGCACGCCATCGTAGCGGTTCTCCACCATCAGGCCCATCATGGCCGGGCTGAGCATCCGGGCCAGCACCTTGACCTGCCGTTCTTCCGGCGGCAGCTTCTGGCTGGCATGGAGCGCATTTTCCAGCAGGTTGCCAAGAATGGTGCACAGGTCGGCCTCCGGCAGGGGCAGGAGCTTGGGCAGTTCCAGCTTCCATTCGATCTGGATGCCCTGTTTCCGGGCCTCGTAGTCGTAGTGGCCGGCAAGCGCATCCACCGCAGCGTTGACGCACAGGGTGGGTCTGGCATCGCTGAGTTCGCTCTCGTACTGGCTCAGGTAGCTTTTCAGTTCATCCAGCCGCCCGGCCTCGGTCAGGCCGGAGATCACATGCAGGTGCTGGCGGAAATCGTGCCGCAGGTGGCGGGTCTGTTCCAGATAGCTGCGCAGCTCCATATAGCGGCGTGACTCCACGGCCAGCAGCTGGTTTTCGCGGTCCAGCTGGGAGCTGCGGGCATACTCCTTTGCCACACGGTACATCTCGTACAGCAGCAGAAAGATGCCCAGCAGCGAGATGCTCACTGCCAGCACCGCGATGATGCGGATGCGGTTCATCAGGATGATGCCGGTCTCCTTCGGCATACAGAACACCAGAAACGCTGCGTACAGTGCCGGCAGCGGCCATGCCGACTCCCAGAAAGCTTCGCCGTGGTACTCCTGCAGCAGCCACCGGCTCCAGCGCACTGCCGTAAAGCGGAAGATGGCGCTGAGTATCACCGAGAGGGTCAGGCAGATGACCGAGGTGCTGGGCAGAAACACCGGCTGTGCATTGTCCAGCTCAGCTTCCGCGTTCAGCACAATGGCAAGCAGGGTGCACACAGACATCATCACTGCCGACACCGAGAACAGAAACATGGTCTGGCTGATCGATACTTTCCGGTCGGTGCGCCAGCGCAGCAGCCAGAAGCTGATGATGAGCAGCGGGATGAGCAGGAAGTTCGTTTCCATGTCCAGCATGCAGCACACCGCTGCGCCAGCCAGACCCATCAGTGTGATCGCCGACGCACCGATGGCATAGGTTTTACGCGGTGCACGCAAGTGCTCCTGCAGCGAGGCAAGGCAGAGGTATTCTGCCGGATACATCATTGCAAATTCCAGAAAAAAACGTCCAAACAATGCAAAATTCACAAGCGCTCTCCTTTCCGGGTCAGAATTCCCGCTGCATACCACGGAACTGGTACTGCGTAAATTGGGCAAGCAGGCTGTTTTTGTCCTTCTGCCGCACCGGCAGATGAGTCCCATCCAGCATTTCAATGCAGTCGCCCTCAAACCGCAGCACCTTGGACATGTTGATGATCACGCCGCGGTTGCACACCAGAAATTCCGGCTGGGTCTGAAGCTGTTCCTGCACCTGTGCAAAATTTGCCGTGGCCCGGCACTCGCCGTCATCCGTGACCACACGCACATAATGGTTCTGTGCCGTAGCATAGTAGATCTTGGTCAGCGGCAGCCGCACGATCTGCCGGGCAATGCGCACCTCCAGCTCCGGCTGCTGGCGGCACAGCACCCGCCGCAGCTCCCCTGCCAGCTGCTCAAACTTTTCTTCCTTATAAGGCTTGAGCAGATAATCGAATGGATGTACCGGAAAGGCATCCCACACGTACTCCGGCGAGGATGTCACAAACACGATCAGCAGGTCCGGGTCGGCCGCACGCAGCCGCTGCGCCGTCTCAATGCCATTGGTGCCCTCCATGCAGATGTCCAGAAACACCACCTGATACCCTTCGCGCCAGCCGGCCTGCAAAAATTCATCTCCGCTGGCAAAACAGCTGCAGGATATGTTCTCATTTTCAAATGCCTTTTTCAGCAGCTGTTTCAACCGTTCGGCATCCGGCTTGCTGTCTTCCACGATCGCCGTCTGCAGGTTCATTGCTGCACCCCCTTGTTCCTTCTGCTTCCCTGTTTTTTTATATTATAGCACAAGTTCCGCCTTCCGTGGTCTGCCATTCGCGCACAAAACAGCCCGTTTCGCGCAGGTTGCGGCAGTGGGCAGAAATTTTTTTGTGTTTTCCTGCTGCAATGCAAAACAAAAAAGGCACCACACAATGTGTGATGCCTTTCTGATCTGGTGGA
>ENA-OWPB01002114-OWPB01002114.1-human-gut-metagenome-genome-assembly--contig:-NODE-2114-length-14842-cov-2.576047_pt1 | contig 14842 bp, 12 predicted proteins | sample MGYA00248260_ERZ651838 | MGnify/ENA primary metagenome ERZ651838 (study PRJEB26924, sample SAMEA4378304) | human gut metagenome | biome: human gut; feature: human-associated habitat; material: faeces...
ATCCTCTTCTTTCAAAGTCTCAATGTAATTCCGAATCTTTCTCTTTAGACACACATCTGTTACCAACCCAAGTCCACTCTCCGGATCAACTCTTGGCATATTTCCTGCATCCGGGTCTCCGTTTGGATTTCCATTTTCTACATCAAATAAAACTACAAACTCGTATCTGTTTTTAATAACTTCGCTCATCTATTTTCCCTCCCGTTTTCCCAAATACCTTCCTGTTTCTGGTGGTAATACCCTAAAATAAATTTCCCTTGTTCCTCCAATGACAAACGTTTTGGATAGGATTCCAGCTTACTCACCAATTCGCCCAAAAGATCTTCATATTTCCTTTTCAAATACCCCTTATCTCTTTCTATTTTTTTTATATGACTATTCTTCAACTTAAACAATACCGGAAATACCGATGCCGGTGTTGCACATGCTGAATTAAAGTAGCGATCCCGAATCGTTGATTTTATTTCCGGATTTGCATCCGTCTGAATTGACTCCAAAACAGCAAATACCCTTCCCAGTACATACGCCACGTCATTAGATTCTTCATTTAAACCCATGTAAATTTCTCCTTCCATATTTTTATAATTTTTCATTAAAAAAGCTTTAAGAATGGAAGCTCGTCCCCAGGTTATCCGCCCCTGCTCAGCTCGTATTCTTATCAATGTATCTGTATACAGACTTGCCGGATACCTTGTATTTTGTAAGACAGAAGAAAACACCATAGCAGCCATATTGGAAATCGGTTTTTTATCTCGAGAATTCAGATTTACAGTTTCTTTCAGCATGTCCTCTATTCCAATATATTCACGTTCTTCCCGTTTGGGTTTTACCATCTTCATTCGTTCATAATGGCATTCCAGATTCTTTATGATATTTCCAAATGAATTCTGGTAAAAAAATCTTACGGATAATCTGGCAGCATTTGGTGCCAGACATAAAATATAAAACTTCTGAGATGGATTTAATTCAATGTCATCAATTATGATCTGTTCATCTTTTCTGAGTTTTTCAAAAAATGTATGCACCTCATTTTGATTATCTTTTATCGGATTTAACAATGCCAGAAGTACATCCTGATATTCTTTTTTTGCCTCCTCTGCCCAGTACACAATGATAGAATCTCCCAGTGAAAATGTATATTTTCTTTGTGCCAGCAAATAATTTAATGCACTTGTATAAGCAAACTCCGCATACTTTCCAACAGGTGCATTATAGCTCTGTTCTTTTCCATAAGATTCAAATGATGGTGCATTAAAAGAAACCAAAGCTGCACCACTGGATTGTGCTCCCGGAACTCCTTTTATGTTCCTGTGAATTCTTGAAATCTCTGTTTTTTTTCCTGTTACCAGACAGATTCCATCCATATCTGTTTCCGATTGGTTACTGCTGGCATCCCATAGTCTTTCTATTTCATCGTCATCCTGAGCATATTTTTCATTCATACAGAATATAAGATTTCCACCATCTGTAATCTCTTCCCAATTTTCTAAAACAGCTGTATTCTCTTTTGCTTCTTCCGGATTCCATTTATGAAAGAACGCACATATGGCCCGTGACATTTCCCCGGAAGTATTTTCCAATAATTTAATATGCTTTTCTTTTGCCGCTTCAAAACACTCTGTAATTCTTTTTCCTGTACCGTTCTTATCAATTCCAAGAAGATATTTCGAATTGTCACATAGAAAATTCGCAGCGACTCCGGAAGACCGCGTAAGCATTGTCGGAACTGTCATTGTTTTGGAAATCCAAATCTGCTTTTTTCCTGCCTGAACCTGATCTTTCAACCATATGATATTTTTTATATTTCCATCTATGGATAAATTAATCCCATAAGAAACTTTCGCCTGACACCATCCTTGCCTGGGCAATTTTCCTTGTTTTTCCAGATTTTCATAGTATTTTACCAATGCCTGCAGTATCATCGAACCACCTCGCAGTTTCGCACATCTATCACTCCCTGTTTCATGACTGCTCTGAAAAACATGGGGCTAAGATTCTTTTCATCTGAATAATCAATATCATATAGCATAAATCCAAAATCTTTTTCCTCCACATCATCATATGCTGTGTGAATTTCTTCTTCATTGTACAATTCAAAATTTGCAGGAAATTCTCGACATCCAAAATACGGCATATGGTAACATTGACCTCTCTTCAGTCTTCGCATAATGATATCCTTAAATTTTCCCGGATTGTCAGTTTCATTTGCTTTTTCGGTCATTTCAAAATGAGCTTCAATAACATACTCTACGTCACTTAACAGCAAAGATGCTCTCTGCACAATTTCCTCTTTACTGCTTAAATATAAAGGCTTTTTACCTCCATTGTAGGCTTCTAACACCTTACTTACCGATACTTTGCTTTTTACCTCATTTCTTCTTACACTGGTAAATTTAACCGGTTTCTTTACATAAATCTTATCTATGCACCACTTCATACCGGGATGCCAGTAAATTGCTTCCAAAATTCCTCTGGCAGCTGATGGTGTTATCACATCATAAGAGCACCTCTCTACTTTCATCTCCGGTCTGGAAAACAATGCATAATCTCCCCAGACTCTGACTTTTACTCCCATCCCCATAAGCGTTTCCTCTTTTCTATAATATTTCTCCTGCTTTATAGCATTCCGCTATATATTCTCTCGACTGATAATAAAAATCTGTATTGTAGTCTGAAATATGTGCATCGATCCAGGAATGATAAATTTCCCAAATTCCTTTTTCGATTTCTGTATCCTGATAGATATCTTCTATTAATCTCTCATATACTTCTCCAATGTCCCAGTAATCCGGAACCGTGTATTTGCACTTTGATACATTGTCAAATTTTCCTTCCGGGATCTTACATTGCTCTATAAGCTCCGTAGCAACTTTTTCTATTGGCTCACAATGAAATACATCCGCATAGTTATATATTCTCTTTACATTTTTCCTGCCAAGATAATCTACAATTTCACATCGACACTGTTTTCGCATTCGTCCTATATATTCAATCAAACTACATGTAAAAAACAGATCATTATTATTTTTCCTTGCCATACACAACCTCACTTCCTATAAATTTCAAAGTATCCAGTGCAGAAATTGTATGTAAACTGATCTGATGTGTTGGATATTTAAATTTTACCAGTTCCCAGAAAGCTGCTCTTGAAATCTTGCCATCCAGATAATTTTGCAGATAATTATAAATCGTATCGTCTGCCATTGGACCTTCCACAATATCATACTGATGAGCTTGGCCATTTCGGCAAGAGATAATAAAATCCAGCCATTCTTCTGTCATTTTTTCAAATTTAAGAATTTTCAATTCTGTGTTTTCTGTATACTCATACTTATCGATATATCCTTTGTCACCATATCTTGTTGCCCACCGTTCTGCCTGTTTTTCAATATTTGTGCAATAGAAACCAAAATAAAAATCTTTGTTAAACTTCGCCTTTCTGATTTCTGGATACTCTACGATTTCTTTGCTTCCGTGATATAAGATCATATACAGCTCCTTTTTCTGTAAATTCATTTTTTTTAAAACAAATTATCTTTTATATTTTCCCTGTTACTTTAAATATACTACACTCTTTTGAAACAAGCAATACCCATTTCAAAAATGTTTATAACTAAAACTATTGAAAATATTATATTTGTATATTATATTTATCATATGTCAGGAATTCTTTCAAAGTTTACAAATTGAATAGTACCTGTGGATTGAAATAATAGTTTTAGATATAACAGTAGTATATAGAACCGGGAGATTAAAGCAAAAAGCTTTAATCTCCCGGTTCTATTTCACAACTGTTTTTAACTAAAAATTCCCATACCATAGTCAATCTCAAGATTCAATCCTGTCTCTTCAGAATATTGTTCCAAATCTATAAGTTCATAAAAATCCTGCATATCCTCCGAGACCGGTCTCAGCATACCTGCGTCATTATATTTTTTAAATTTCTGTGCATACAAATTCACACAGTATTGTGCCGCCCGTCTTATTCCCGATTTTGTAAATCCTTTATTTTTCAGGTCCTGTAATATCTGTTTCGCCTCTTCTTCCTGATTCACAAAAATTGTTACCGTATTTTCTTCTATTAATTTAAACTCTCTTCCTACTGTAGCAAAATTATGCCATCCCCCATTAAGTTCTTCACAGATTTTCTTCTTATCCAAGCTTTCTCCCCGCATGTGATAAAGCATTTCAAAGTATCTTGTCACTGTCTGCAAATCTTCGATCTTACATTCATCTGCAAGCAATGCTTTCGAAACATCTATCTGTTGTCTCTGCCCCGGAACTTTTTCTGTATCATCAAACTGAAAAATCACCACTTTGCTTTCTTCTATCGTCCGTTTTCCTTCACGATTACATCTTCCCGCTGCCTGAATGATAGAATCCATTCCTGCAATCTGCCTGTATACCGTACAAAAATCAAGATCCACTCCTGCTTCCACCAGACTTGTTGCGATTACAATACATTTTTTTCCTTCATCCAGCCTTTCTTTTATCTGTTTTAACATACGTTTCCTATGTTTTGGATACATGCTCGTAGATAAATGATAAACGCCTTCACCTTTTATAGCCTTATAAATTTTCTGTGCTTTCTTTTTTGTATTTACAATGCACAATACCTGTGTTTCTTTCAACAGATTTTCTTCCAGTATTTCTTCCGATAATTTTCCGGCATTTTCGAACTGAACTCTTTTGAAAAACTTAAACTGTTCTTCCATTCTTGGGCAAAGTTCCGTAATCCGCTTTATATTATTGAAAAAAGAATCCAATGCCGGCTGAGTAGCGGTGCACAATACTACACTTACTTTATAATTTAGTATCAGTTCTTCTATTGCCGCCAGACAAGGCTTTAAATAATCATTGGGAAGCATCTGTGCTTCATCAAATATGATCACGCTGTTTGCTATATTATGTAATTTTCTGCATTTGGAAGATTTATTTGAAAATAAAGATTCAAAAAACTGTACATTCGTTGTGACCACTACTGGCTTATCCCAGTTTTCTGCTGCAAGCTGCATTGCTTTTAACTCTTCCGAACCTTCATAATCCACATTACAATGATTTTCCAGAACATTTTCATCTCCTAATATCTTCCGAAAAACCTCTGCATTCTGTTCAATAATACTGGTGTATGGTATCACATAAATCACACGATCCATATGATGTTTCGCTGCATGGCGCAGTGCAAAGGCAAGCGATGCAACAGTTTTTCCTCCACCTGTGGGAACCGTTAACCGAAAAAATCCTTTTTCCTTCGCTCCTTTTTCCAGACAGGCCTTCAAAATCTCTGTTCTTCTGCCATTTACACTTTCTTTTTCTGTATTTTTCAGCCATTCTTCTATATATTTTTCCAGTTTATCCAAAAGCTCCGGCATTTTTTGACCCTGTTGCCGTCCTGCTTTTCCCTCTGTCATAAATTCTTCTGTATCAAGAAAATCCGCATCCACAAGGCAGGAATATAGCATTCTCGTAAACATGCTCAAAGAGAAATTCACATCCGGCATTTTTTCCACGTTGATTGGCGGTGTTTTTAATTCCGGAATCTGCACTTCGCTTTTGTATGCCTGAAAATCTTCTATTTTCTTCTTTCTTCTTCCAAGTGTCGTAGGTGAATTTCCTGCATCCATACTGGTTCCATAATCAGACAGCCCTGCATGATGTCCGGCAATACACATCTCTAGAAACGGATACATTCCTCCAAGTTCCAGACAAACTCTCGCTCCTGCTGTCGCATGATCCACCTTTATTTCTTCTCCATGGATTCTTCGTTGAAATTTATCACTGTATTTTCCAATATCATGTAACATTCCACAGCAATATCCCCAGTCACCTTTTCCGAAAACTTCAGCAAAATCTCTTGCTTTTTCTGCTGTTCCCTGCAAATGATCTAATATACTCTGTTCGCGTCCTTCATCACAATGTGCAATATATTTCATACTTATCTCTCCCACCATTAACCCCCTCTTAGCAAAATGCCCCGTCAGATTTCTCCAACGGGGCAAATAAATTTACTAACTCGTAAGCTACTTTCTTATAAGTATAATAACTTACACAATTACAAAGTCAAGCAAGAAGATCACATCCCTTCACGACACCCTCCCATTCTCCATCTCATACACTACATCCGCCACATTCATGGTGGAGACTCTGTGGGATACCAGAACTACCGTGCGATCAGTAGTATCTTCTTTCAGGGACTTGAGGATGATGCCTTCGTTGAGGGAGTCCAGGTTGGAGGTAGGCTCGTCCAGGAGAAGGAGCGGGCTGTCGTGGAGGAAGGCTCTTGCAATACCGATCCTCTGTTTCTCGCCGCCGGAAAGGGTGTCACCCAATTCCCCGACTTCTGTGTCATAACTTTTGGGAAGCGTCATGATAAAGTCATGGATGGAAGCTTTTTTTGCGGCAGCCATGATTTCTTCACAGGTGGCTCCCGGCTTTGCAATGGCGATATTGTTTGCGATGGAATCATGGAACAGGTGGGTTTCCTGTGTCACATAGCTTTCCAGGTCGCGGAGATGACGGGTGGGGATCTCCCGTACATCTTTGTTATCTACGGAGATACTTCCTTCGTTCACATCCCAGAAACGCATGAGAAGCTTCAGCAGTGTGGATTTTCCGGAACCGCTGGCTCCATGGATACCGGTGATCTTACCCGCTGCAAGTTTCAGGGAGTAGTCGTCCAGGATGGTTTCATCTTCATATGCGAATGTCACATGAGAGGCTTCTGCACCTGTAAATCCATCACCGGATTCATCTTGTTTCTCCACATCATTAAATCTTCCAACTGCGTGAAACTCGATTCCATCCGGAATCTCCTCCACCAGTGGTTTCTCTTCCAGGAGCGACAGCACACGCTCACCACTTGCCAGAGTCTGATTCAGGTTATTGGAAAGACTGGACAGTGCCACAACCGGGCCAAAAGATCCCATCATGGCAATGGTACAGGTCAGGATTCCGTCAAAACCGATCTCACCTTTTCCATAAAGATGGATCGTCAGCGCCAGCATTCCAAAGGACGCAAGCAGGATCATAAGATTGGTAAATGATCTCTGGGAACCTTCCATCCGGCTTAAGTCTTCCTGCATTCCTGCAAGTTTCCGGGAGCGGTCAGACATCTGGCCTTTTCTCTTTTCACCCTGATTATACTGGATGGTTTCATCAAGGCCGCGGAGAGAATCCAGGACAAAACTGTTCAGCTCACCAAACTCCGTACGGAATTCCATGCCCTTCTGACTTCCATGCTTTCCATTCCACAGGGGAATCACCACACCTACGATCAGATAGGCGGTCAGAGCCAGAACTCCGGCAAGCACATGATATCTTCCGATAAAAACTACCATGATCACAGAAGTCAGTGTTGCAATAGCAATGGGGGAAATGGTATGCGCATAAAAAACTTCCAGAAGTTCAATATCCGTGGTGATAATGGAGATCAGGTTCCCTTTGTCACGACCTTCCAGCTTCGCAGGGCAGAGCTTACGCAAAACCGCAAATACCTTATGGCGGATGATCGCCAGAAGTTTAAACGCGATAAAATGGTTACAATACTGCTCCACATAATGAAGGATACCACGGAGCACCGCAATCAGGATCATAACGGCAATGATCCCTTTCACAGAAATTCCGGCAAGCCAGGTACTCTTTATAACAACCTCCGGAATACCAGAAATCCCGGCACCTGCTGCACTTCCTGCCAGGCCATGGAGGATCACCTGCCCTGCCAGGATGGTCAGGAAAATGGCACATAGGTATCCCACAGTTCCCAAAAGAATAGCCGCCACCATAATATGTAGAAGTGGTTTCACCAGACCAATAAGACTTCTCATGATAGCAATGGCACTTCTTCGCTTTTTCGCTGTATCTGTTCCCTCCATGGCCATATCTGTCTTCTGCCTGTATATATTTTTCTGAGTTTCAGCCATTTCACGTGCGTTATTGTCACTCATCACACATTTCCCTCCTTCCCATAATTTTCCAGCGCACTCTGGCTCTCATACAGATGACAATAATCGCCACCCAGGGCCATCAGTTCCTCATGCTTTCCGCATTCTCTGATCTCACCGTTCTTCAGGAAGTAGATCTGATCGGACTGTACCACATTGGCAAGTCTGTGGGAGATCAGAAGTACAGTCCTGGTTTTTGCCATCTCATGAATAACATCCATGATCAGCTCTTCACTTTCCACATCAATGTTGGAGGTGGCTTCATCCATAATGTACACAGGGGCATCCGCAAGAAGTGCCCTGGCGATCACAAGCCTCTGGCACTGACCCCCTGAAAGATTTCCCGCCTTTTCCAGAAGGACCGTATCCAGCCCGTTCTGGGTATCCAGAAATCCAAGGAGATTGACCTTCTTAAGGACCTCACGCATTTCCTGATCCGTGGCATCCGTTTTTGCCATCTGAAGATTTTCACGGACTGTTCCCTTAAAGAGATAACTGTTGTGGCGCACCAGAACCACATGTTCCATCAGGTCATCTTCGCGAACGTCCCCGAGGGCAACTCCTCCGATACGGATATCACCGGAAAACTCCCGGTTCTTTCCGGAGAGGATTCCCGCAATGGTACTCTTACCACAGCCGGACTCTCCAACCAGGGAAACAAAGCTTCCCGCAGGAACCTGAAGATCGATTCCACCAAGGATCTCACGGTCCTTCTCATAGGAAAAATGCACATCCCGAAAAGAAATATCCAGACCGCCCTCCGGCAGAGTCTTCTCTCCGGCTTTCGGCTCTGAAATATCCAATATCCGGAAAATCTTATCACTGGCAGCCATACCGTTCATGGCAATATGAAAAAAGGATCCAAGCAGCCGCAACGGCAGAAAAAACTCACTGGACAGAAGCACAATGCAGAGGGTTCCGGAAAGGTTTAAATTCCCATGTAGAAACTCCGTCACCGCCACCGCCATACCAATGGCCGCACCGCCGTAAGCCACAATATCCATCACACTGGTGGAATTCAGCTGCATGGTTAAAACCTTCATGGTAATCTGGCGGAACCGCTGGGACTCCGCATCCATCTCGTCTGCTTTCTGCTGGTCTGCCTGATAGATCTTTAAGGTAGTCAGGCCCTGAAGATTTTCCAGGAAGGAATCTCCAAGTCCTGTATAAATGCTCCAGTATTTGTTAAGAAGCTTCCTGGCGATCTTCTGTACCACCACAATGGAAATGGGAATCAGTGGCACACAGATCAGAAGTACCACGCTGGCTTTTAAGCTCACCCGGCAGAGGATCACAAAGAGTGTTACCGGTGCGATCAGGCTGTAAAACAGCTGGGGGAGATATTTTCCGAAATAGGTTTCCAGCTGCTCCACACCTTCTGTGGAAACCTGCACCACTTCAGAGGAGGAAACCTGCTCTCTGTAGGAAGCACCCAGCTTCAGCATTTTTTCATAAATTTTTTCTCTGAGGATCCGCTTTACATCCACGCAGGCCAGATAGGACGACCTTGCGCCCATCCGCTCACAGAAGAAGCGGATTACAACAACCAGGATCAGTGTGAGAACCGTCCATTCCACACTTTCCGAAGTAACAGAACCGTAAATCACTTTTTCCAGCAGCTCTGCAATGGAAAAAACGGCGATCACCTGGGACAGCAGGGCAAGCCACTGCCACAGGATCGTATACACGATATATTTTTTTGCGTGGGATAAAAGTCCCACCAGTCTTGTCTTGATCATTAGCTGCTCACACCTCCGGCTCCACAGTTTTTACTCTGAGGAAGAAATACAGAATGTGGCATACCCACACAACGGCTATGCAGATTCTTCCCACAGGCACATTTTTCATGCAGATAAATCCGATGACCATAACTACGGTCACCATGCCGATGATCTTGCATTTGGTTCCAAGCGTCATGGCTCTTTTCTGCACAAAACTGTCCAGATGTTTTTTATAAAGGTCTGTTCCTATAAACCAGGTATGGAGCCGTTCCGAGCTTTTTGCAAAGCAGAACAGCGTTGCCATATAAAAGGGAACCGTAGGCAGGATCGGAAGGACAACTCCGATGGTGCCAAGTCCAAGGCAAAGAAACCCCAGCAGGATCCAGAATATTTTCAATGGATTTCTCATTTTCTTTCCTTTCCCGGGTTCTTATCCCGATGGTATCTCATACTGTCAGTACAAATTTCCGGCCGTCCACCCGGGCCACCTTTAGATCAATACCATAAAGTTCATGAATGCTTTCCTCCGTGATCACTTCTTCCGGCTCGCCTTCCACGATGACTTTTCCACCGGCGAGACCGATGATCTTGTCGGAAAAATAGATCGACTGGTTGATGTCATGAAGGACCATAACGATGGTCATGCCAAATTCCCGGTTTAGCTTCCGCACAAGCTCCAGAATCTCGATCTGATAACGGATATCCAGATATGTAGTCGGCTCATCCAGAAAAAGGATCTCGGTTCCCTGTGCAAGCGCCATGGCGATCCATACACGCTGGCGCTGTCCGCCGGAAAGCCTGGATAATTCCCTCTCACGAAACTGGGAAACATTGGTCACTTCCATGGCCCAGTTCACATACCGCTCATCCTCTTCTCCACGGATCCCCATCATACCAAGATGAGGCGTTCTTCCGAAAGAAACCAGACGCTCCACGGTGATGTCATCCGCCGCCGTATTGTACTGATGTACAATGGCCACTTTTCTGGCAAATTCATTCAGACGCAACCTTGCGATGTTTTTTCCTCCCAGAAGGACTTTTCCCTTTGCAGGGTCCAGGTTTTTGGTCATCAGGGAAAAAAGTGTGGATTTACCACATCCGTTGGCTCCCATGATGGTCGTCACCTTGCCTTTTTCGATCTTAAGGGACGCGCCTTTTAATATCTCGTTTTTACCATAGGAAAAGCATACATTCTTTACCTCCATGGCAGGTCGTTTTTTTTCCGTATTCTGTGTATCAGTCACCATATTTTTTTGACCTCCTTAAGAGAATGATAAAGAACGGACCACCTACCACGCTCATCACAACTGCCGCACTGATCTCATAGGGAGCTGCAATGGTCCTTCCGATGGTATCTGCCAGAAGGAAGGTAAAGGCTCCCGCAAGTGCGGAAAACGGAACCAGTGCCCTGTGGTCACTTCCCACCAGGATCCTTCCGATATGTGGCACGATCAGCCCAAGGAAACTGATGGCACCTGCGATGGCTGTGGAAATACTTGCCAGAAGTACCGCGATCAGGGAGATCACGATTCGTGTGGCATTGACGTTCAGTCCCAGGCTTCGTGCTGTCTTATCTTCCAGAGACATCAGGTTGCACTCTCCGATAAACAGGCATGCCAGGAAAAGCCCTGCCACAACATAAGGAACCAGTGTTGTCACATCATCCCAGGTTTTCTGGGTGATATTGGCTTCTACGATGGAAGCCACGCCGGACATATTTCCACCGCTCATGCTGTTAAAAGCGCTGGAAAGTCCGGCAAACAATGCATCTACTGCCACACCGGTGAGGATGATACGAAGAGGACTTAAGCCGCCCTTCCAGGACAGACAGTAAACCATCAAAAAGGCGACCACGCCGCCAAAAAACGCTACCAGCGGAGTAAAGAAATACAGTCCCGGTGCAAAAGCTGTGATCAGAACTGCCGCAAAGCTGGCACCGCTGGAAATACCAATGATACCAGGGTCTGCCAGTGGGTTTTTAAGGACCGCCTGGAACAGAACACCGGAAACCGCAATGGCGGCTCCTGCCAGCATGGAAATGATGATACGCGGAAAACGAAGGTCATAGATGGTTGCCACTTCGTCAATACGCTCCACAAAAAGTCCTCTCATCAGCTCTCCGAAGGAAACCTTCAGGCTTCCGATATTGATGGCTGCAAAAAACAATACCATCAGAAGCACCGCCATGAGCACAAAGGAGAGCACTGCACGGAGCCGCTTTCTTTTTTCTCTGTTTTCATCCATTTTTGTCACTTCTCCTTTTCTGTGGTCTTTTGGGAATCTTCAGCTGCAGTTTTTCCGGATGTGCCGGATTTCTGCGCGTCTTCATATTTCTGGGTCGCATTGGATTTCTCTGCATTTTTCTGCGCGTTTTCACTGTTCTTTTTCGCTTTTTCCAGATCCTCGTCACTTTCCGGATAAAGGATCGGCTGCAGCTCATCCAGTGCTTTCGGATAACGGAAGGTTGCGCTCATTCCGAAATTTTCATAAGTCAGGTCATACACCCTGCCATTTTTTACCGCGTCGAAATGTTTCCAGATATCGTTGGTCTTGAAATCTTCGTTAAACATCTCCACGACCTGATCTGGAAGTGCGTGAGCCGCACGGAGGATGATATCCGGTTCTTTGGTCTTCATATCTTCGGTGTTTACCGTAAGAAATTCCTGATCTGTATCTGTATAAACATTTTCACCGCCAGCCAGAGCCACAAGACTTCCCACGTAGGAATTTTCGGTAGCAATGATATAGCTGCCCGGAAGTCCCATCAGGATCAGCACCTTGGGACGGTCTTTTCCCTCGTTCTTCTTTTTGTATTCTTCGTAGAAATCCCGGAACTCTTTTACAAGCGTGCCTGCCTGCTCTTCCCTGTCAAAAATCTCTCCCAGTTCCTGAATGGAACGGTACATCCCCTGTACACTGCGAAGATTTAAAAACGCCCAGTCCACGCCGATATTTTCGTACTTGGGTTCAAGGTCTGACTGAAGAGAGATCGGGCTTAAAATCCAGTCCGGTTTCAGGGAAGCCACGATCTCCATATCCGGGCTCATGGCTGTACCCACGGTGGTTACAGCTTTATAACGCTCCGGAATGGTGGAAATGCTGCTGGAGCATACCCCAACCAGATCCAGTTCCAGTTTGTCACAGATATCCGCAACTGCCGGAGAAGTAGCTACGATCTTCGGGGATCCCTCCATGGATCGTACCTTGGCTTTTGCCACTTCCACTGCCTGTTTTTCCACAGGGTCCGTGATCTCCAGCATGGACTCCACCGTCTCTGTCTGTGTGGTTGTTTTCGTGCCTTCCGGGTGCTGATCCACACAGCCGGTGAGAAGAAGGGACGCTGCCGCCAGGACTGTGACAAGAATTCCTCTGCTGATGCAGGATTTAATATTCATCATCGTCATCATCCTCTCCGCCCCATCTGTGCCAGTTCTTACGGAAGTACCAGATGATCAGTGCAGTTACCAGGATCAGAACCAGACCGGAGCCTGTCACTGCCAGAGCAATGGCAAAGACCGTATTGATCTTTACGCTGCTTTCGCCGTCAGATTTCTTTTCCCCGGAAGTGATGCTGTCCTCTTCCGCTGTGGAAAGATTTAGTCCCTGGGCGCTGTTCAGTTCCTTGTCTGTATCGGACTCGTCAGAGCTTTTGGAAGCTGCTGCCTGTTTCTGTGCTGCCGCTACGGTGTTCCCGGAATTCATGGCATCCGCATTTCCTGTGGAGCCGCTTTCTGCAGTGCTCTGTGCAGCTGCTGCCTGGGTGGCCGCCGCATCATTCTGAGTTTCCTTCTCATTGTCCTGCGCAGCCTCATCCGTACTTTCTGTTCCGTCCGTTTCCTGGGCACTTCCCGTATCCAGGGTACTGTTGGCAACTGCCTCGCCGCTTCCGGAAGCCTCGGCAGATGCTGCTTCTTCTGTTACAAAAGCAGGATTCATACCCACACTGTTTCCCTCGGAATAATCGCTTGGATACAGATAAAATGTAACGTTTCTTCCCATCGGGGTTACATACATGCTGACCCGGACGATGCAGTTCTCGCTTGGAACCTGGATACAGATATCGGAGGTGGTCCCGTTGCTGTCTGAACCATTTGCGGTTACCGCAACGCCTGTGCCGGACCAGCCGGAATCTCCTACATTCTGTACGCTGAAACTGTGGCCGGAGGTATAATCGATCAGGCTCATGCGGATCGTCAGATAATAATTGCCGGAGTCCGTCACTTCCATCAGACCACTTGCATAAACCGCACCTTCTACCATACCCTGTCCGGTGGCGTAGGATGCCTCACCGCCGGAGTCTTCGATCTCTCCTGTCACCGGATGAGAATAACACCGGTTAATGGTACAGGAATACACACTTCCCGACTCTGCGTGGACGGAAGTTACCGGAAATCCCAGGGTTGCCGCCACGAAGAGTACTGCCGCTCCAAAACAGGTCAGTAGATTTTTTTTCCAGTTTTTCTCTCTCATTTCTTCTTTCCTGCTTTCTTTCTCAGGCTTCCCCCTCTGCTCTTGATCTTATAGAAAACACCTGCCAGTGCCGCCAGCGCGCTGACGGATACCGGAACTGCCACTTTTCTCATATTTCCGGAAGATTCCCCGGTACCAGTCTCGGTATCTGCATAAGCTTCGCCGGAAGTGGTTGTCTCCTGATCCTGATCTGACGCATCGGAAAGGCCGCTGCTGGTAAGCTTTGTGGTTCCCGTATCTTTGGAATCCGATTTGCTGCCGATGCTCTTTCCGGATTTCAGCGCAGTAGTTCCTGCTGATTTCTTTGTGGATGTGGATTTGGTGGTGGTTCCGGAAGATTTCAGGGAACCGCTGCTCTTTAAGGAGCTTCCTCCAGACTTGGAAGTACTACCGCTTAAGGAACCGTTGCTGCCGAGTTTGGAACCGCTTCCGCTTAAGGAACCGTTGCTGTTGGTACTTAAGCTGCCATTATTTCCGCTGAGAGAACCGTTTCCGGTGCTGTTATTTCCGCTGTTGCTTCCATCGCCATTGTTGTTATCGCCTTCGAAGCCGGGATCCTTGCTGTCCGTCTTTTTCAGGGTGCTCCAGTCCAGTTTCAGGAAGGCAGGCTGGGTTCCGGTGCCTTTGGTAATGGAATCCATAATGGGAACAAAAACCTGAAGCGGCACATAACCGTCATTTTTTGCCTCATCGATCAGCGGGAATGTGACC
>ENA-OWPB01002123-OWPB01002123.1-human-gut-metagenome-genome-assembly--contig:-NODE-2123-length-14777-cov-3.650251_pt1 | contig 14777 bp, 10 predicted proteins | sample MGYA00248260_ERZ651838 | MGnify/ENA primary metagenome ERZ651838 (study PRJEB26924, sample SAMEA4378304) | human gut metagenome | biome: human gut; feature: human-associated habitat; material: faeces...
ATCTTCGTATTTGCATAAGAGGTCCATTTCAAAGCATTAAAAATATCATACATATCCGGATGAATACAATGCGATTTATATTCAGATTTCAAAAAAGCACGAAGTTTCAGATAATATTCTTTACTAAATTCATCTTTAAGAATTTCGTCCCAATCATTTCCTATATTAACCACTCAATTCACTCCTAAATAATTATCTTATATATATTATACCAAAAAATCGTTTAAATTGCAATTAGATTATAAAATTATAAACAAATATTTATATTTGTAAAATAGATTTGATTTGAAATACAAAAAAGAACAGTCCGTATGGACTGTTCTTTTAAGATACTTTAATATCAATTATTGAGCATCAACGAATGTATCGAAGATTACCTTAGCTGACTGAGCTCTTGTAGCATTTGAATGTGGTTCAAATGTTGTATCAGTCATACCGTTGATAATACCGGCCTTTTGAAGAGTCATAACTGCTTCAAATGCGTAATCTGAGATTTCATGTGAATCCTCAAATGTGATTTCAGCATTTACAGGTTCAAGTGACTTGTTCATGATTTTAGCTGTCTTATATGTCATAAGAGCCATATCTTGTCTTGTGATTAGGTCATTAGGACCGAAGTTACCGTCACCGTAGCCTGAAACGATACCAAGTTGACTTGCAACTGATACTGCATTGTAGTACCAAGCTGTTGAAGGAACGTCTGCGAATGTTGATTCACCTTTGGCGTTAAGAGCGTTGATAGCACCCATTAGGATCTGGCAGTATTCTGCTCTTGTGATGTTTGCATTAGGATCGAATGTATATTGATCTCTACCGTTAATCATACCTCTCATAGCAAGTCCGTTGATTGCTGTTCTTGCCCATTCAACTGAGTCAAGATCCTGGAAGTCTGGCTTGTAGTTAGTATTTGTGTTAGGTGTTGTTACAGCACCTGTGTTACCAGGAGCGATTATGCCAGGGCCACCACCTGAAGTTGTACCGTCATTACCACCAGTTGTTGTAGAAGCCTTCTTAACTGTAACCTTTACAGATGCTGACTTTTCGTTACCTTCAGTATCTTTGTATGTTGCTGTGATTGTAACTGTACCAGCCTTATCATTTGCAACGTAAGTAGCCTTTGTTTCACCCTTAGAATTGATTTCTGTAGGTGTACCGAAGATTACTGCATATTTTTCATCATCATTTGTTGTGAATGCAACCTTAGCACCGTCTTTTGCGTTCTTAACTGTAGCTGTTACAGTGAACTTCTTATCAAATTCAACAGTTGTTGATGAAGCCTTAACTGAGATTGATGGTTCTGTTGGCTTAGCTGTTGGTGTTGGATCAGCATTTACTGTACTGTTGTCAACAACTTCATTATTAGCATTTACCAATTCAGCATAAATCTTAACGCCAGAATTATATGTCTTGAATGTAATGTTATCAATAACATCCTTTAGACTTGTAACGCCATCAATAGAATCAAGGTAACCATTTACAAGACCCACATATTCATCTTCTGTAAGTTCCTTATCGCCATAGAAAGCAATAAAGTCTGTACCATATTCAGCTTCAGCACCGTTCTTTGTTACAACGATACCGATACGATAATCTGATTCATTATTTGCAACATTTTCACCTGTTACCTTATCTGATGATACAAGTTTATTCAAAGCTACTGAACCTACAACGCTTGGAGCAGCTGTTGGAGTTGGTTCAGCTGAAGAAATTTTAACTGTTGTCCATGCAATTGGAAGATTCTTTCTTAGTGTTGAAAGTATATCTGTATCTACACCGATTTGTGATTTGTCTTGTAGTGTTACATCAAATGATTCTGTCACTGTACTTGGTAGCTTAATTTCAAACTTTATAAGTACACCATTTGCAGGTACATCAACTGCTCCTGTTGAACCAGCTGAATATCCATATACACCATCTGTTAAACCTGCTTCACCCTTTAGCAAAGCATCTTTAACTGTAACATCTGATTCCTGTACTCCATCCGGTACATTAATGTTTACTGTGAACGAATCTACTTGTGTATATCCTACTGCTTTTGCTACGACTACTGCCGTATTAGCTGTACGAGTACTTGCCTCATATTCAAGCACAATACCTTTTGTTATTTCCTCAGCATTTACAACTGTAAAACTTGCAAACATCGAGAAAATCATCGCCATAGCACATATTAGTGCTACAATTTTTTTGTTTTTGTTCATTTTAATTTTTACCCCTTTCAATATCCTATAAATTATTAATTTATGGCTATTTAAGATTACGAGATTTTAATTATTTTTCAGTACCAACTTTATCATTAGTCTTATCAATCTTATTGATATTGTACTTCAAAATTGCTGTTGCATCGGCTGCTTCAACATAACCATCTTGGTTGGCATCACCGATAAGGACTTTACCTGCGCCAACTCTAAATGTATCGCTGTAAACCTGACCGTCGCCACCCATGTAAACTGTGTATTTACCGTCTTTAAGATCTGCCGGAAGTGCAACGTCTACAATTTCTGCATTTTGGTCGATTTGTACAACATCGTCAGCTGTAACCTTATCAAGACTTACACTTGAAGGAACGATAAGCAATGTCTTTTGATCAGCTGTATATTTTGTTGTGATCTTTAGACTTGCTGTTTCTGCGCTGTACTCAGCTGAAATTTCTCCAGCTGCCATAGCTGATGTTGCGACTGCAGCTGTAACTGCTGCTACTGCTGCGCATGATAGAAATAGTTTTGAGAATTTCTTCATTTTGTTTTACCCCTTTTCTAAAATAAATTTTTTGTTTTTTTGTTTGAGTGTCTATAAAATCCGGACACACATACAAGTTACATTCATATATTTACATTATAAACTATAAGAACAAAAATTTCAATTCTTTTTTGGTTTTATGTTATTTTTCGTGATTTTGAATTAAATTAGCATTTATATTTTGTGCATTTTCAACAACTAAGCATCAAAAAAGCGAACCTTACGGCTCGCCCTTAATTATTTTGACGCCATTCTAAGCGTTCTGTATTCCCTACTGCTTACTCTTATAAGCAATTCAGGATTAATCCTTTGAATTATTTGCACAATTTTAGTCACATTTCTCGTATCGAACTTAACAATCGGCATATAATAGCACTCTTTTTCAAAAGTTTCTACATATAATATATCCATACTCGAAATGGTTTTCTTCTTATAAAAGTCTTTCGACTTTTCAAGCACGCGTATATTCTTCACAAAATCAGAATCAGGTGCAACATTTCTCTTTATAAAATTCTTTGTACCGATAAGCACCTTACTTATTTCATTAAGAGGTATCTCAACAATTTTCGTTTTCGCCGGTATAAATTCACTCAAAATTTTAACTTTATTATCGTAATCATACGGTAAAAAATCATTATTCCAATTTTTCATAAACAAATTCATTCTGTCTGTTGAAATATACGTTGCAAAGACGGTATTAATTCTTATAAGAACATATGTTGACGCCAATATCGTAGCGATAAACCACGCAATCGAAAACAAATAACTGCCCTTTATAAGATTATATATCACCATTACAAGTGCAAAACACGAAAGCAAACTCAATATTGTAATAATCACTATATTGGTTTTTCTGTAACGCGAATTTGTACAAGCTTTTACAGATGATGCCATTTCAATCCCCCCTGTATCATTAGTAAACTCTTCTTGCTCCTGCGTATTGACTGCGGTAATAATCAGTTTCCATAGACTGATATTTTACCACATCACCGGTTCTCGGTGCGTGAATCATCATTCCGTCACCGGCATAAATACCGACATGGTGAATGTATCCGTTTTGTTCAAAGAATACAAGGTCACCCGGTTGAAGTTCATCTTTATTCACCGCAGTACCGTTCTTAAACTGGTCTTCCGCAACACGATTTACGTTTATGCCAAGCGAATTACATACATACTGAACAAGTCCGCTACAGTCAAAGCCGTCCGGAGTTGTTCCGCCCCATACATACGGCACGCCCAAATACTTCTCAGCCTCGCTCACTATCGCATTACCCTTTTCATTATCGCCCGTAAGCATATGCGTTCTTATAACAGGGTCGCCCGTTGTGTATTCCATTTTATTTCTGTACTTGGCAAGTTGTCTGTAGCCCTTTGTCGCTTTAACTTGTTTCTGAATGATTTTCTTCTTTGTGACTGTCTGCACGTTGCCGTTTTCGTCCTCTTCATCAACGTCAACCAATTCTTCATCGTAGAAGTACAAAAGTCCCAAAGCCTCGTCCTCATAAACAAAGTAATATGTATCATCCTTATCAAGAATAATTTCATTTATAACAGGCTCTGCCTGAGTTACTTCAAACGTCACGCAATCCTGTGCCTTTTCAACTTTACTTCCACGTCTTAACGCAGTTATATATAAGAAATACTTACCCGGATCAACGCCCTGAATAAGTGCCTCATATTCGTCTTCGACAATCTTGCTTACAACAAGATTTCCGTCCGAGTCATACAAATCGACGTAAAAATCGTGGTACTTGTCGGATTCCCATGCGATTGACACATAGTCGTCATCTGTAACGCCGTTATTATAAGGAGTAACGATATTAACGCCTGTATCATATGCAGTACCGTAGCTTATAAGCACTTCATCGGCACTCAAAGCTTCGCCGTCGTCTGTGATTGAGCTTACGATAAGTCTGTAATCTCTGCCTGTTTTGAACAATTCTGCCGGCAATGTAATTTTCGTTGAATCGGTAGTGATATACTCATTTACCGCATATTCATCGTTTTCAACGTCAAACATTTCTATATGATATTCCGTTGCCGCCTGCATAGCAAGATCAATTACAACGTCATCGCCTTCTTCATAATTATCTTCCGTTACCGGCGAATTGAGTATAGGCGTTGTAACCTCCTCAACAGGTGTTATGCTGTAATCCTTTTGAGGTATTTCAACAGTAGTCTTTTCTTCCGGTACGGCTATTGATGTTGTATCCGCAACTATTTTTGCCTGAATACCGCCCGATAAGTCTGTTGTTGTATTCAAACCGATAGGAGATGTGTATTGTGTGTCCTGTACAAGAATATCGTTATCGCTTTCAAGCAACTGACGATATACAGAGAACACATCATAACCCGACTGTGTAATCACATCACTTTCATATTCCTTTTCATTCATAAAATCAAGTGACGAAAGCCATGCCGCCGCATTCATATCGGAATCTTCAACGTATACAGTCTTGTTATGCTTACTTCTGTATGAGTTTATCATATCAAGAAGAATCATCGACTTTGAACGTTTTACAGATGTGCTGTCATCAACACCGCGATAACGTGGATTGTACAATATTGAATCAAGATGTCCTTCCGAGTCGGCATAAAATCTGTAACAACGATTATCAAGATAATCCGCTGTCTTTGAATAGTCGTCACCCGACTTCATCCCGTTAAAATCAAAGCTTGAACTGTTTGTGTACAAGGCACAAACTCTGTCTGCCTCAACACCTATCATACAAAATTCCGAATAGTTTGAATCATAAACATACCATTCAAATCCGTATTCTGTCTGGTCAATTCTGTTAGGCTCGCCGAACGTATCAAGAATTGTGCTGACATTCGCACCGACTCTTATTTCTTTTCCGCCGACTGTCACCATTACATTCTGTGCAAAATAATCATATACAGTGTCGATAAGAGTTTCACATTCTTCTTTTGTAAGCTCTTTGTTCGGCTCTGTACCGAATTTTGCTGTAATTATGCCTTGTTTCATCATAAACGCATATGCAATTCTGTTTTCATCATCAATATATGCGTTGTCGTAACATTCATTCAGAATTGAGTTTGCCTCATCTTCATAAATCGTGTAACTGTCGTTGTATGTAATTATTGTTTTGTATAGGATTGTCATAAAATCCTGTTTTGTTATACTTTTCTCTTGTTTTGCCTCTTCGGTATCTTCAAAATTAATATATCCCAACACAATAGGTTTTATTAAATTTGTATCAAGTCCCGTTTCGTCAAGTCCTTGCGGGATTTCGACTTCTTTATCCGTAAGATGTTCATATAAAGCAACTGCCTTATCCAAAGCCTCTGTTTCTGTTATTGCAGAATCGGCAAAAACGGTTAATTTTAAGCTGGGTGTAGCTGTTGACAACATTATTCCGGCTAATATAGCACATAACACTGCCTTCTTCCTGACCTTCAAACACCTCAACTCCTTTTTAATAGATTAATTTACAGTTTACATTATATCAAATGTAACCGTAATTGTCTATAAACAAATTGTTAATTTTTTATGACCAAAATAATGGTTTAATACCTTTATTTTCACAAAAATTTGTGATACAATATCCGTACTATGGTTTTTGGAGGTTTAAATATGAAAAAGGGCATAGCATTTGCAATACTTGCGGCGGCATTATATGCCGTCAACGCTCCGTTTTCAAAAATATTGCTCGACTGCATTCCGCCGACTTTAATGGCGGGTTTTCTTTATGTCGGTGCAGGAATAGGAATGATTATAATTGCACTCGTCCGCAAAATCAGAAAAACAGAAACAAACGAATTAAAACTGACAAAATCGGAATTGCCGTACACTGTGGCAATGATACTTTTGGACATAGCCGCACCTATTTGCTTGATGTTCGGATTGAACGCGACAACCGCCGCCAATGCGTCACTGCTCAACAATTTTGAAATTGTCGCAACGGCAATTATCGCACTTATGATATTCAAAGAAAAAATCAGTCCGCGATTGTGGTTCGGTATATTGTTTATAACGGTTTCATGCGGAATTTTGTCATTTGAAGATTTATCAAGTCTGCAATTTACGTACGGCTCGCTGTTCGTACTTCTTGCCGCCGTCTGTTGGGGATTTGAAAACAACTGTACAAGAAAACTATCTTCAAAAGACCCGCTTCAAATCGTTTTACTTAAAGGTATTTTTTCAGGCTTAGGCTCGATAATTATAGGCTTGTGCATAGGTGAACGTTTAACTGTGCTTTGGAGCATTATCCCCGTGCTTTTGGTCGGATTTATCGCATACGGATTGAGTATATATTTCTATGTCTACGCTCAAAGGCTTCTCGGTGCGGCACGGACAAGTGCTTATTACGCAATTTCTCCGTTTATAGCAGCTATTCTGTCATTGATTATATTCAAGCAAATTCCTACAGTTACTTATTTTATAGCATTAATTTTTATGGTAATCGGTGCTTGGCTTTCTTCAAATGACAACAAAAATTAAACAAGAGGTGACAGTCTTTTCAGACCGTCACCTCTTTTAATTTACTTTCTGATCATTTTCAAAATTTGCACAATCACGAATGTACCGAGAGACAATCCGTAAACAGTCAAAAGTTCCGCAATCGTAAGCGGTGCAACCGCAAATATACCTTGCAGTGCAGGTACAAGTAATACGGCATTTAAAAGCACAAATCCAACAAAAAACGCACCTATCATACTTTTATTGTTCCACATCTTTTTTGTAAACCAAACAGGTTTATCCGATTTACAATTAAAGCCATGTACAAGTCTTGACAGACACAATGTTGAAAAAGCCATTGTACTTGCAACTTCGGCATTTCTCATAAATCCGACATAGAACGCAATCATAGTCATAACACCTATCACAACGCCCTCAACACATATATTTGTAAGTACCTTTTTTGTAAGTATAGATTGATTTTTCGGTCGCGGCTTTTCATTCATAACATCACTGCTGTGCGGTTCAACACCGAGCGCAATCGCAGGCAAACTGTCCGTAAGCAAGTTTATAAACAACAGATGCACCGCTTTAAACGGAACAGGCAACGCCATAAACGACGCATACAATACCGCAAGTATACCTGCCGTATTGCCCGAAAGCAAGAATTGAATTGCACGTTGAATATTTCTGTACAGATTACGTCCGTTTTCGATTGCCTTGACTATCGTTGCAAAATTATCGTCCGTAAGCACCATTGACGCGGCGTCTTTTGCCACTTCACTGCCTGTTATACCCATTGCCACACCTATATTCGCCTGTTTAAGTGCCGGTGCGTCATTCACTCCGTCACCGGTCATTGAAACGATGTAGCCTTTTCTTTGCCATGCGCTGACTATTCTTATTTTATGTTCAGGCGAAACTCGCGCATAAACCGACACGTCCGAAACAAATTCATCAAGTTCTTCATCTGACAGATTTTCAATCTCTCTGCCCTCTACCGCACGGCCGTTATCATCCAATATACCGATTTTTCTTGCAATCGCCGACGCAGTCACAAGGTGGTCGCCGGTTATCATTATCGGACGTATTCCGGCGGTTTTACATTTTCTTACCGCCTCTGCACTTTCTTCTCTCGGCGGGTCTTGCATTGCAACAAGTCCTAGCAAGATATAGTCCTTTTCATCTTCAACGCTTATGTCGACTGTATCAACGTCACGTTCGCACACAGCAAGTACACGAAGTCCCATTTGAGAAAATTCCGTATTAACTTTCTTTAACTCTGCCAAATCTTCGGCAGTAAACGGTCTTTTTCCGTCCATAGTTTTGACTTCATTAATTCTGCCCGACAAAACATCAACCGCACCTTTTGTCAGCATTTTATAATTGCCGCCGATTTTATGAACGGTACTCATCAATTTTCTGTCTGAATCAAAAGGAATTTCACCCAAACGCTGATATTTTTCACGCATTTTTTCAACAGGCAAATCATGCTTTTCCGAAAAATTCACAAGTGCAATTTCTGTCGGATCACCGATTTCCTGACCTTCTTTTTGAACGGAGTCGTTACACAATGCACCGTCTATTATAAGCTGACCTTGACGTGCATTGATTTCATCGTCTTTATCAATAATTTGACCGTCAAAATAAATTTTTTGAACAGTCATTTTATTTTGCGTAAGCGTACCCGTTTTGTCTGAACAAATTATAGAAACACTGCCCAGTCCCTCAACAGCCTGCAATTTTCGTATAATCGCATTTTCTTTTGCAAGTTTCTGTGTTCCGACTGACAAAACTATCGTAACAATCGAGCTTAAAGCCTCCGGAATTGCCGCAACGGCAAGTGCAACCGCAAACACAAATGCGTCCGTAAACACTGTCAAATTTATACCGTCACTGCGGAACAGTTCCAAACCCAAAACAATAACGCATATTCCGATTATGATAAGTGACAGCTTTTTACCGAAATTATCAAGGCTTTCCTGCAACGGCGTTTTCTTTTCCTGCGTACTTTTTAACAGTGACGCAATTTTGCCGATTTCGGTTTTCATACCGACTGACGTTACAACCATTTTCGCTCTGCCGTAAGTCGCAAAACTTCCCGAATACAGCATATTCACTCTGTCACCGAGCGGTTTTTCGCCGTCAAGTACGGTTTCCTGTTTTTCGACAGGCTCACTCTCGCCGGTCATCGCACTTTCATCAACCTTCAAGGAGGCATTTTCAATTATACGTCCGTCCGAACAGACGTAATCACCTGCCTCAATGACCACAATATCGCCTACTGTCACATCTTTTCCCTCAACGACTTTTATTTCACCGTCACGGATAACCTTTGCAGTCGGCGCAGACATTTCTTTAAGACTGTCAAGCGACTGTTCCGCTTTGATATGCTGTACAGTACCCAAAATCGCATTTATCGTTATAACTACAAATATTACGATCGCACTTTCTATATCGCCGAGCACGCCGGATATAATCGCCGCAATAATAAGAATTATAACAAGAAAATCCTTGTACTGCTCCAAAAACAATATAAACGGATTTTTCTTTTTACCCTCCGCAAGTTCGTTTTTGCCGTACTTTTTCTGATTTTCCTTTGCTTGATTTTGCGTAAGACCATTTTCATCAGTCCCGAGCATTTTAAGCACATCTTCTTTTTTCATTTGATATGGGTTCATAATCAATTCCTCCATCTTCTCACTTATGCCGCAAACAAAAAAGCAAGACTTTTTATTGCAGCACAAAAATTATCTGCAATAAAAGTCTTGCTTCGTAGAATATGATACGGTTCTTCCGAACGTGTATTGACGACATCATATTACGCATATAAAATGCGCAAGCTACTCCCCTTTATTGATTGTATAATATCATATTATTACCAAACTGTCAACTGCATATTCTAAATTTATTCGGCAATTATACTTCCGTCACGTCCGAACATACTTCCGATATTGATATTACCGAAATTATCAACTTTTTTACCGTCCATAAGGAATTGAACACGCTGAATATTGTCAAGCTCTGTAAGCGAATCAACGATTGAATATATCGTCATTTTCTCTTTTTCCGCAGTACCCGAATTTTTATCGGTAAAATTAGCTTTGAAATTTACAAAGCAAATATTATCCGAAGTTTCCACACTCAAAAGTACGGTATCCTTGCTGAGCGGCACTGACAGTTCCTTGTTTTCGGGACCTTTGATAAGTTCATTTATAATATATTGTGCCAAAGGTTGTTGGTCGGTGACTTTAATCGTTCTTGTTTCCATAACAAGCTTGTTGCCGTCTTTATTCGGAAAATACAATGCAATTTCACGCGTTTCGCTGTTATATGTATCGGTTGACAGATTAATGTCCTGATTTCGCAAATACCCTATAATCGAGCCGTCCGCCGTTGCAACATCCTTGCCCTCAACAATTACTTTAACACTGTCAACACTGCTGATTGCACACAACGATTTCACAACTGCATAAACCGCAAGCACATCTTTTGTATTGTCGCCTGTCAAAAATTCACCTGAAAAGTTTACAACAATATTACCGGAATCAACGTCGTTAAGCGACAGCAACTTCGTATTTTTTTCAATAATTTTCATATAACGGCTGTTGTCGGGACCTTTCATAAGTGCCTCAATTACAGACTCCGCAAGTTCCTTATCGTCCTTATATTTAATTTCACGATTTTCCATAACTATCGAAGTCGCAGTTTCATTAAAGAAATACAGTTCACTGTTGTAGCGATAACTGCCGTAATCTTTTTTTATAAGTATTCCGACAACCGCCGCCACTGTCAGCACCGCAACCGCAACGATAGCTATTACTCCCTTTTTACTTTTCATTCTGTCCTCCAATAGTAATCTTGTAAGGTAAACGTATTGTGAATACACTGCCTATATCCGACACATTTGCAACATCTATAGTACCGTTGTGCATAAGTACGGCCTCTTTTGTGATAGCAAGTCCAAGACCCGTTCCGCCGGTATCTCTCGCTCTCGAATCGTCAAGTCTGTAAAAACGTTCAAATATTCTGTCACGCTCGTCCTCCGGTATTCCCGGACCGTTGTCCTCAATTTTTATTGTCAGATAGTCATTGTCAGCCGTAAGGTCGATATGGACAAAACCGCCCTCCGGCGAATATTTAATCGCATTATCCGCGATATTGTATATCGCCTCATACATTTTGTCATAGTCAAGCAAAATCGGGCTAAATTCTGTCTGATGATTGTCAACATATATAACAATATCCTTTGTATTTGCAATCGGTGTGAGTTTTTTTACAACCTGACTTATAAGCGACTTAATATCGACTTCTTCAAGTTTCAGAGAATTACCGCCTGCGTCAAGTTTTGTAAGCACAAGCAGTCTTTCGACAATTCTTGTAAGTCTGTCAACCTCGTCCGACATATCGCCGAGGAATTCCTTTACCATAGCCGGATCGGGATTTTCTGCCGCAACAAGACTGTCGCATATAAGTTTTATACCAGCCATAGGGGTTTTAAGTTCGTGTGACGCGTCCGAAACAAACTTACGTCTTTTTTCTTCCAAAAGTTCAAGTTCGTCACACATATAATTAAGCATTTGTGCCATTTGTGCAATCTCATTATGACCTTTAACTTCAACATGCTTTGAGAAATTACCCTTTGAAATTTCCTTTGCAACGGCAATAAATTCTTCAATCGGTGACGTTATAATATAGCTCATACCCAAACTAAGCATACCGATAAGAATTACAATAAGCGTACTGAAAACTATAAGACTGTTCCTTGTCGTTCGGACTGTATCATCAATCGTGTTTATCGATTCTGCCAAATACACACTTCCGATTATTTCACCGCCGAATGTTACAGGCACCGCAACGCTTATAAGACGCATATTGTTTTCGCCTGTCGTTATAATATCGGCTTGTTTGCCGTCAAGCGCACGTTTTAAAACGTCACGCATAAAAACCTTGCCGATAAGCTGTGATTCTTCATTCGTGTCATACAAAACCGAATACGATTTATTTGTCACAACACCTCTTATATTCGTACCTGCAAGACTTCGTTCAACAACATCCGAAAACTTTTGAGCCGAAGTTGCAGATGTATCGCTTCCCCATACGTCCGCAATTGTTTCAGATATAATATTCGCCTTTGCAAACATATTTATCGTTTCCGTACTGTACAGATTTTCGCTAAGCAGACTGATTATATAAATACTCATCAAAACAAGCGTTGTAACAATAATTGCAAGATAAGTTGCAATCATTGTAAAACGCATTGAATTGGTGATGTTTTTAATCTTTTCCTTAATCCTTCTTATAATAGTAACCAACTCCCCACTTTGTCTTTATATATGAAGGCTCGGCAGGATTTTTCTCAATTTTTTCTCTAAGCCTTCTTATATGAACGTCAACCGTTCGTACATCACCCGGATAATCAAAGCCCCACGCTATATCCAAAAGATTTTCTCTTGTATAAACCTTACCCGGATTTCTCATAAACAGTTCCAAAAGGTCAAATTCCTTGCTTGTAAGTTCAATAACCTTATCGTTTATCACAACACGTCTGAAATTATAGTCCAAAGTTATATCGCCCGATATGATAAGCTTGTCCCTTTCGCCTTTCGGTGCAGGATTTACTCTGCGCAAAATCGCCTTGATTCTTGCCGTAACCTCACGAATGTTAAAAGGCTTGGTTATATAATCGTCCGCACCGTATTCAAGTCCGAGTATCTTATCTATATCTTCACTTTTCGCCGTAACCATAATTATAGGAACATTTGAAAAACTTCTTATCGTACGGCATACGGTAAATCCGTCCACTTTCGGCAACATCAAATCAAGCAAAATCAAGTCTATGCTTTCATCATGTGCAAGACGAATAGCCTCCTCACCGTCAAATGCAGTCACTACCGCATAACCGTCTTGCTCAAGGTTAAACTTTATACCTTTCACCAAAAGTTTTTCATCATCTACCACTAATATTTTCATCTGTCCCATCCTTTCAACTCACTGTAATATTTGTATTAATTAAAAAACAGATTTATTCTACCGAAATATATTCCTTAATATCCTCAAATTTCTTCTCACTTATTCCCGACACCTTCATTATCTCCTCTATTGACATAAAAGGGCCGTTTTCCTGTCTGTATTTGATAATTCTTTCAGACATTTTCTCTCCGATACCTTTCAGCTTTACAAGCTGTTCTGTATCTGCGGAATTGATATTGATTTTACCGTCGGCGACTTCTTTCGTGTCCGATTCATACGGAATATAATCCTCCGTTGCCACGGTTTCCATAACAAAAGCGTCTTTTTCAAAGTGTTCAACGGCAAATCCGCCCAAAACCAACAATACAAAAATGATTATGTATAAGAATATTTTTGATTTTTTGTTCAAAACTAACATTTCGCTACCTCTGAAAATGTGTTATATTAATAGTATAACATAAATTTTTCATTTTTTCATCTTTTTTTACGAATTTAAAGAAAATTTTATTGCAATATAATTAGAATTTAGATATAATAGTAAATTGAGATATAATGTATTAAAATTAGAATATAGATTTATGGAGGCAATGATACTATAATGAAAAAGAAAAGGTTAATTTCTTTACTGCTTGCGGCATTTATAACGGTTATGCCGCTATCATTTTCTTTTGCGGCACCGACTCCGGAGCCGACTGCTGATAACACGACTTCAACCGTAACTTCACCTGACGGAACAACCAGAACAGTAACTTCCGACGGCAATGATGTAAAATCAACACCAAAGGCAACCGAAAGCACAGATACATCAAGCGATACGGAAACGACATCCGCAACCGAAACACCGTCAGATACTTCATCGGATACATCAAGCACATCTGATACAACTTCGCAAAGCGATACAGATACAACATCGCAAAACGCAAATTCACTTCCGAACGGCGTAACTATGGAAGATCCGTCACTTACGCCTCCGAACGTGCAGTATGCACAGTCCGCACTTCTTATGGATATGGCGTCGGGACGAGTTTTATACAGCAAAAACCTTGATGAAAGAGTTTACCCGGCAAGTACAACAAAGATTATGACAGCTATACTTGCACTTGAAATGGGTAATATGGACGATACGGTAACCGCCACATATGACGCACTGAAATCAATAACTCTTGAAGATTCTCATATGGGTATACTTACCGGCGAGGAACTTACTTTAGACCAACTTGTAAAAGGTATGCTTGTATACAGCGCCAATGATGCGGCAAATGTTATTGCAATTCACATTGCAGGCTCACTGGACGCATTTGTAGATTTGATGAATCAAAAGGCACAAGAATTAGGAATGACAGGCACTCACTTTGTAAATCCTTGCGGTTCACATGACGATAACCACTATACAACGGCTCGCGACCTTGCAATACTTGCAAAGTACGCAATGAAAAACGATCAATTCCGTGAAATTGTAAAAATGCCTATATACAAAATTCCGGCAACAAATAAGTATGCATCAGAGCGTATTCTTGTAAATACAAACCTATTCCTCGGAACATCACGTTCGACTTACTACTATTACCCACCGGCAATAGGTATTAAAACAGGTCACACCTCACAAGCCGGATACTGTCTTGTATCAGCCGCTTCATATAACGATACC